>UOFY01000053.1_pt1 | contig 29015 bp, 27 predicted proteins | sample 1990141 | NCBI WGS metagenome assembly UOFY01 (sample SAMEA4728526, study PRJEB27164) | hydrothermal vent metagenome | biome: marine basaltic hydrothermal vent biome; feature: marine hydrothermal vent; material: mineral | place: Pacific Ocean | collected 2011-06-14/2011-07-23 | depth 1741 m | reverse complement strand
ACCACACCCTTCGACTTCGCTCAGAGCGAACAAACGGATGTGGTGATAAACCATTCAAAAAAAATACCCTTCGACTTCGCTCAGAGCGAACAAACGGATGTGGTGATAAACCATTCAAAAAAAATACCCTTCGACTTCGCTCAGAGCGAACAAACGGATGTGGTGATAAACCATTCAAAAACCACACCGTTCGCCCTGAGCGAAGTCGAAGGAAGCTAGTCGAAGGAAGCTAGTCCCTCATTCCCACGCAGAGCGTGGAAACCCGAAATACTGGGATGACGGAAAAGAGGCTAACTAAGTGCCACTCTGCTTAAATCCCAGAATCAAAATCGACCCGTAAGCCCACGGTAAAAGCCGTATCTTTTATGGAGCCGCCTTTGTCAGTATTACGATAACCGGTAAAGATGCGCGTTTTTTTAGAGAATTTGTGAACAATACCCAACGCATAATAAGTAATATCCGGAGTATCAACCTTATCAATACTGGTATTGCCAAACTGCGCTACCAGCATATTTTTACCCAGCATATAATGAAAGCCGAGGAACGCCACATCCACATTAGTACCAGCGGCATCCACCTTCTCATACTGACCAAGGATGGCATACTTACCATTCATATATCGCCCACCAAACTTGGCTCCGCTCAGCTCACTGCTATCATCATTGGAGGCAGCTATAAAAGCCTCCATCGGGCCGCTATTGTATTTTGCTGAGATGGCATAATCACCACTGGAACCCTGTGCATCCCCTTGCTCATCTGGGCTATACACGCTTTTAAAGGACAGGGTTTTATTTTTGATACTATAACCGATCGCGTTGTGAACAAAATTGTGATGACCAAAGGCACCCTTGGAATTCAGCGTTCCCGTGGCATTGGCGGCTAGAGCTGACTCAATGAAACCACTCATACCCCCATTGGAGCGCGCTTCCAGAAAGGTGGTCACAAAAGGATCATACTTTACCCCGCCAGTATATTTATAGGGGCTCATTAATGAACCGGTAACAAACTTGCCAAAGCTACCCTTTAAACCCACCAGTGCGATACGTCGACCATCGTTGGCATCCGCATCACTGGTATCGACCTGCCATTCGAAATGCGCTATCGCGGTTAAACCATCACCCAGATCCTCAGAAGCCATAACCCCGAGACGACCCCGCTTACTATCATCAACAACGGTTTCATTAACCCCGGCTTTATTCTGTTGCGCCACTTCAACCTGTAACTGACCATAAAACTTGAACATTGGCTTTGCCGTCACCGGTGTCGTTAGTACCGCAAATACCGCTATCGCAATTAATTTCTTTTTCATTCTTTACTCCTGAATATTACAAACACACCATTCACTCAAAACGCTGTCATGCACGCATATCGGTGCGGCATAAGCAGGTTTATTCGAGCGACCCAATAAATGACATAACTTCTGAGCCTTCAGGCCCGCTCCAACCTGTCATCCAAAATACCTTCGCTACTGCACAAACTTGCCGTCATCTGTAATCCTCAGATAAAGAACACTCTCCTTGTTTGTTAATATGAATACGTTTTTAAGTAGCCATAATTATCAGACACGTTCAACTCTGGCAGGCAATCCCTGACGAGCGACATTACCCACCACCCAATCAGTTAAAACGGATAAGCCTTTGCGTCGGGGATCCGCAAAGCCAAGATCATTAATATTGACCCCGTAGCCAGACAGCCGGTTTGCTTTTTGTAGCGTGTTACCCATGCGCTGAGCTCGCGCACCTAACTGTCGATGACCAAAGCCATGCTCGATACCCAATACCCCCGGCTGAATGCCGTGCCGAACCAACGCAGCGCCTACCACTGAACCACCGGGCGTAGTAATCCGAATCTGATCACCACTACTAATACCCAGTTTCGCCGCATCATCGACATGGATTGAAATACCATTTTTAGGATGGATCTGTTGCAGACTGGCCAGACCAATAGTATGCGATGACTGCAAATTTGATTTAGTACTGATGACTTTAAATGGCCATTGTTTTTCAGAAAAAGTTTCAGATAGCAGGGAACCATCGGCAAGTTTTGGCTGCATCCAGGTGGGTGAGCCGATATAGGATTTACCCGTTAAACTATTACGTGCACCAGCAAGATACTCATCATAAATTTGCATGGGCTTTTTATAACGATACTTTAACCATGCACCTTTATAAGCCTGATCGGAATTTTCAAACCGCCCACCACGTGCATAAACATAAGCCACTTTGCGCCATTCCTCTGCCTTGAGTACCTGCTTCAGTTTCGCGCTAATCCGATCAACACCGGATAGACTTAATTCTTCATCACTCACATCCGGCACCGCATTCCCGGCATAGGCCACATTGGCAGCTGCACGCAAATAAAAATCTTCAGCACGATTGAGGGCATACTTATTACCCTGCTTGTCCTTAATCGCACCTTCACCAAAGCCTGGCAGATCCATGCGTTTAGCCACGGCAATAAAAAAGCTTTCCATTTCTATGCGCACACCTTCTGCCGTTTCAGCAATATCGGATTTAACCACCGGCCAGCGAGCCGTACTAACACGTGTCAGATTTCCACCCCAGGCACTAGCCCAACCCCAGCTCTCATATAAAACAGTATCGGGGACAATGTAATCCGCATAGGTGTTTGATTCATTAATAAAGGGATCAATGGATATAATCAGTGGCAACTCTTTGGGATCAGCCAGCTTTTCACGCACCTGTGTGCTCATGCCCGCGATGCCGTACAGAGGATTAGAACTCCATAAAATCAGCGCCTTGAGTCGATAGGGATATCCATTCAATGCAGAATTCAGATATTCAGACGACATTGCAGGGGAAAGAGAAAACCAGGGGGCTTTAGCGGGATAGGGGTTTTTTCCCTGTGCGACTTTTTGTTTATACTCGCTGCTCTTTTCATAAGGCAGGTGATTACGGCCTAAACCCAGACCTTTGGGTTTAACCTTGCCGGGAAATTTTTTCAGGTTGTAACGTGGGCCGGGGGCAATTTCCTTATAGCGTCCACCACCAATACTGGTGCCGCCTTTCCAGTTAAGATTTCCTACCAATGCATTCAACATAACGATGGCAAAGGCGTTATAAAAGCCATTGCTACCCATGGTGCCGCCATGCGTATCCACCGCCGCACGCTTACCATGACTGGTAAATTCTCGCGCCAGCTCGATTATTGTGTCTGCTGGTATGCCGCAGATATCAGCATATTCATCCAGTGAGAATTTATCCGCTTCGGCTTTTAATAAACTCAGACTGCTACTAACCGCAATGTCATTACCATCAACAGTTTTCAGCGTGCCCTGATAAAATAAATCAGCCGGGCCCGCTCGGTTAAAGGCCATGGCTTTACCTGTAATCACGTCCATAACCAATGCTGGCGCAGGCTTGCTTTTTTTACCTTTCTTACTTTTCTTAACGACAATGCTGGGATCAAGATCCGTGCTGCGTAAAAATTTTCCGTGGCGGGGATGATCAGGCTCAACGATCACCAGATGTGTGGCATTCGACCAGCTTGCCTCACCAGCCAACTCGGCGGCAACCGGGCCGGGCTGGCGCAAAAATTTTTCATCATAGCGCTGCTTTTCCAGTATCCAGCGAATCATTCCCATCACCAACGCGCCATCAGTATTTGGCTTAATGGGAATCCAGCGACTGCGATCGTCTGCCGCCAGATTATCTGAATTCGTTAGCACCGGATCGATGACAACATATTTCAACTTACCTTCACTGCGAGCCTGTGCAATTAATTTGCCCTGACGTTTAAACGGATTACCCGCATTACCTGGGGCTGTACCAATGAACATCAAAAATTCAGAATTCGAAAAATCAGGTTTAAGATGCGGCATCTTTTTCCAGTTACCCAGTAACGCCGCATAACCTGCACGCATAGACAAACCACAGTAGGAACGATGGCCCGTAAAATTCACCGTGCCAAAACTGAGCTTGGCAAAGCGCGCAGCAAAGCGCAGACGACCGTCTTTAAAGGGTGCCATCACTGCCAACTGGTTTGACTTCGAGCCAAACTCCGGTTGTTCAGGGTCGATGGGTGTTTTAATATCACGAATAGCACGCAGACCCTCGACATGCCCTTCGCCAAATAAATCCCCGCCCTCGACCACTTCCTCAATTAATTGCTCAAAAGAAATCGGTGCCCAGACTTCACTGCCACGTGGGCCAACCCGTTTCAGCGGAACTTTTACTCGCTCGGGACTTGTCAGTTTATCCAGCACCGCATTGCCTCGACCGCAGGCCGTCGAACGCGATAGCAGACCTTTTTCCTGATAACGACTCAGTGCCTGAAAACTATCGCGGACACTGGTTTCATAGGGCAGGAAGGGATCCGATGACAATACGTGATAGGGATTACCGGTCACCCGTAAAACTTTTTGCGTTTTATTATCGATGCGAACCCGAACACCACATACCGTGGTACAACCCATACACATGGTGTAGGCCACGGTTTGATCCGGATTGACTTCCAACTTTCCGGTTTTTAAATCAACCGTAAATTCCGGTTTCGCGGCATTGCCAAAAATAGGATCGGCGGGAAAGTCTTCTGCCAGCGCAGCTTTCAACATTTGACTGGCGGTATGGCTGTATCCAAATCCAAACGCACCGGCTGCACCCACAGCCGTGGCCCCTTTTATAAAATTACGACGAGAACTTGTCATAGCCCTTTCTCCAATATGGTAAAACATGTAATTGCTGGCATGGATTAATCAGAAATATTGTGTTCACTGCCGGCCCAGGGCACAAAGCTGATGATGATCAGCATCAGCAACAGCCATAACCCTGCTGTACCGGCGATGCCCAGCAAACCTTCTGTACCCGATGGAATCGAGTAATCAATAAATCCCGCTGCGTTCTTAGGAATGCGCTGACCATCAATGAACATGCTCCAACGAAATAACCAGGTACCCGCAACAGAAAGCATGCCGGTCAACCACCAGGCCTGTTCCAGCTTTTTTATCACCAGCAACAAAGGCAGCAATGTGCACAGGCCCAACCAGAATAGAGAAAACGCGATAGGATTATATTCAGTGGCAAGACGAATAAGAGCCGTGGCTGACGAGTGTTTATCAGCCAGTCCGGTAAACATCCACAGTAGAACCATCAGGATAATCAGAAATTGAGAAATAAGCAGAACACGACTCAACTGGCGACTAACTAACTGGCTTGCATCCGCAATGAATCGGTTTAATAACAGTCCTAGTCCTGCCGCACCACTGACACCCGTCAGCAGATAGAGCAGTGGCATCATCGGGCTGTTCCACAATGGGCGTGCACGTACTACGGCCATTTCGGATCCGGTATAAGTCACCACCAGAACAGCGGCAAGAATAGTCAGATAACCCAACATCTTAATCGCCGCCGTTGACTCAGCCCCCCCAAATGCCAGCAGCTGTGAAAGTCTGGCGACAATACCCGTGCTCACGTTTGCCTGTCGCGCTAAATCCGGACGGTAGATCAGCCAGGCATAAATCAATAGCAAGATGACATAGGCGGGTAAAAAGAAGGAGCCCCACGACATCCATGAAGTCGGGGTAAAGTGCAAATAAAAATTATAGAATCGACCCGGCTGATGCAGATCAGACACCAGCGCAACCGGTGCGGCAATGCCACAACTAATCGCAACGACTAACGCCAGGCGCGCCGTCTTTTCCATTTGCCTGCGACCAAAGACAAAGGCCGGCAAGGTTAGAAAAAATGCGCCATAACTTAAACCAATCAAAAAGAAATATTGCACTCCCCACGACAACCAGCTTATTTCGCGGCTAACACCAATAAGCTCAACTATATTTACGTTTGCACTCATGATTCTTCCTCCACCACATCTTCCCGCTTCCACAGGGATGGCTTACCTTCTACTTTGCTATTGAAATGTTCATTTAGTCCGATGTAGTAAACCTGTGGCCGGGTTTTCATTTCCGGTTGCAGACCTTCAGTCGGAAGTGTAGCGATGAGCTTTGAAACCTGACTCGCAGGATCTTTTAAATCACCAAATATGCGAGCACCCCCGACACAGGTTTCAACACAGGCAGGCAACAGCCCGGCTTCTAGCCGATGCACGCAGAAGGTACATTTATCTGCGGTATTGGTTTCTGGATTAATAAAGCGAGCATCATACGGACAGGCCTGAACACAATAAGCACAGCCGACACAGCGCGTGTTATCCACCACCACAATGCCATCCGCACGTTGATAGGTCGCCTTAACCGGACAGACTGGAATACAGGGAGGTTCTTCACAGTGATTACATAATCGAGGCAATACGACGTTGCGGGTTTTATTTTTAATCTTAATTTCGTAATTTGAGACGATAGTACGAAACTTACCGATGGGAACGGCGTTTTCCATGTGGCAGGCCACCGTGCAGGCCTGGCAGCCAATACACTTGCGTAGATCAACCACCATTCCCCAACGATGACGTGCATCACCCATTGGCCGCGTCGTGGTCGCCGATACTTTTTGCGTATTGGCTAATGCCGTTGTCCCTGCCGCAACGACTATCCCTTTGAAAAATTTTCTTCTTGATTCTTCCATTGAGACGAACCCTCTGTAGATAGGATTTACTGGCTTTCATGTACGTCATGAAGGCGTAGTAAACTTTGTTACAGTGAGATTAGTTCAGCCGCTTTAAGTCCGGTATTGTGGATTACCGAAATATTACTGAGTGTGTTACAAGGTATTGCTAGAAGGGATCAAAGTTGCTCATGATATTTATGACTACTCTTAGGGGAGAGAGTGTCTTGCAGGGTGTTTCATTAACTAAATAGCTGTTCCAAATTCCTGTCCAGTAAAACCGTTCGCCCTGAGCCCTTCGGCTTCACTCAGGAGAGCCTTGTCGAAGGGTGAACAGCATTAAATATTGCTATTTCAGGCTTTGCGTCATGGTTCGACAAGCTCACCACGAACGTGATTTATATACTGGTATCACCACGAACGTGATTTATATACTGGTATCACCACGAACGTGATTTATATACTGGTATCACCACGAACATGATTTATATACTGGTATCACCACGAACGTGATTTATATAGTGGATAGGAATTTGGAGCAGCCATTTAGTGGGACAGCCGTGATTTATTACTATTACTATAACTGTAAATTAAAATGAATAAGTTCTGCCACTGAGTGCGCCTGCATTTTTTCCATTACCCGATGACGATGCACTTCGACCGTACGTTGACCAATATCCATCTCTATGGCGATTACCTTGTTGGCATTTCCGGCAATAATAAATTCCATTACCTGTCGTTCACGCGGGGTCAATAAAGTATAACGGGATTGCAATTCAGTGCGTCGATATTTTTCTTTTAATAATTTTTTACTATGGGCAATAGCCAATTCAACTCTATTCAGCAGTTGCGGGCCATTAAATGGCTTTTGTACAAAATCAAACGCGCCTTCACTCATGGCACGCACGGCCATGGGAACATCTCCGTGACCGGTTAAAATAATAATGGGTAACGTTGAGGTTCTTGCGATTAAAGCCTGTTGCAATTCCATGCCGTTCATTCCCGGCATACGGACATCCAGAATCAGACATCCGGCATGATCAGTATCAACATTTTGTAAAAAATTTTCTGCTGAAGAAAATGTACTGACCTGTAACTTAACCGACTCCAGTAACCAGCGCAGCGAATGACGAATCGACTCGTCATCATCAACAATAAAAACTTTAACTTCAGTGTTCATCTGTATCTTCCCCCTTATATGAGGGCCATGAAGCTTGCAGTATCACCCCCTGCTGACTGTATTTCAGCAGCACTAACTGACCACCATGCGATTCAACGATTGAGCGACTAATCGATAAACCCAGACCCATACCATCATCTTTAGTGGTAAAAAATGGGTCAAATAACTGATCCGCTACCTCCTTTGAAATTCCGGGGCCACTATCATGAAACTCAACCAGTATGCGCTCACCATCATTTCTGGAGTAAATTTTTAATATCCGTGCAGAAACATCCAACTCCTGCATGGCTTCGGTTGCATTACGCATCAGATTAAGAAAGACCTGCTCAACCTGGATCATTTCAGCACAGACGGGAGGCAGGCGCGCAGCCAGAAATAAAACAACATCCACATCGCGTTTATGTGCTTCTGTTGAAAATAGTTCCAGCGCCTCTTCAATTGCTCTGTTGATATCCACATCAGTACAAACAATATTCTGCTTGCGTAGAAAACCACGGAATCGCTGGATAATGGTACCGGCTCGCTCCGCCTGTTTCGAAATATGCTGATGGACTTCAATTAACTCCTGCAGCTTAATTTCTCCTGCCTCTAATCGCCATGCCGTTCCCTGGGCATAACTGTTAATGGCAGAAAGCGGCTGATTTAATTCATGCGCCATGCCACTGGCCAGTTCACCCACCGCACTGATGCGTGATACGTGTGCTAATTCTAATTGATGCAGACGGACGCGTTCTTCGGCCTTTTGTCGTTCATCCATTTCACCTTTAAGATCATGGTTGGCTTTTGACAATTGCCGGGTGCGCACGGTGACCAGATGATCGACTCTAATCATATGCCAGACACCCCATAACAGACTGAGCAAAAAGATTACAATCCAGTACCGGTATCGCTGCCAAAGTTGCTGAAAATTAGTCTCACGCATCCATTGGTAAGGGCCAATCTGCAAACCACGAAACAAATCATGCACGGGCTGATAATCCATGTGTATGGTCCAGCCGGCATAGCCACCCGATTTACTCGCAGGACTGTCAGCGGGCATGGCGAGCAAAGCCTGAGCGACATGTTTTGCTAAATTATTAGACGTTGTTTTTAACTTTGCCAGCGGCCAGTCAGGATAAAGACGGGTGCTGGTTTGACAGGGGAAGTAGTCATAGGACTGGGGATGAAGCACTTTGAGTTCATTTTTATTAATCTTGCCTTCTTTGATCATGCTCTCAAGCACACAGGCCCGTAACACCCCGGCATCGACTCGCCCTTCTATAACGGCATAAGCAATGTCATCCTGCGGGAAACCCGCAAACTCTACTCTCAGCAAATCGGTAAAGGGATCAATCTTGTGATTATCAAGTTCCCACCAGGCAATTTGAAATCCACCAAAGGCCTGCCTGGCAACCGCCATTAATGACTTTGCTTCAAGATCGGCCAGCGTCTGCATATCCTGACGATCTTTGCGCACAATAATGGCCGAACCGATGGTGCCTCTTCGGCCTGTTTCATTGCCCTTACCCGAATCAAGCGTGACGATACGACTCACACCATACTCGGTTTCAAGCTCAACATAATTGCCCGGATTTGTCAGTATCAACGCCACGGTCTGCCCGGAAACCGCGCGCCGCATTTGTGGCAAACTCAGAGTCTGCAAACGGAAGTGTACACCGGTAATGCTACTGTTAAGATATTCGACGGTTGCCTGCCATTTCAAGCGAGCACGTTCATCACCGCGATAGGCCAGCACACCGATAGCAACGGTATTTATTTGCGCTAGCACATCACCGCTATTCGTCGTTTTTAATTCCGCCGCCGGTGCGGTAAAGGTAGATAACAGACCGCTGCTGAGAATCAGCAACATAATCCAACGCTGGCACACAATATGAATATTTACATACACCTTCACGGCTGTCCGTTAGCATCCTCAGAAAGAAGATTGAAAAAAGAGGGACCACCCCGTAATCACTACGGGGCATTTAAAAACCAGTCCAGTCATGTCTCTATCACACCCGTTAAAAACCAGAGTATAGAGTCAAAATGATAGCGAATTAATCTCAACTATCTGCAGGGTAAATTTAAGCGCCCAGGCCGTTATAACAACGGTCACGAATTTCTTCTACACCACCCACACCTTCAACACGAATATATTTCGGTGCATCTTCACCCTCCCAGTTGGAATAAAAATCTACCAGTGGCTCAGTTTGTTCATGATAAATCGACAAGCGTTTACGTACAGTCTCTTCCTGATCATCATCACGCTGAATCAAATCTTCTCCCGTTTCATTATCCTTGCCTTCCACTTTCGGTGGATTAAAAACAATATGATAAGTCCGACCAGAATCCATGTGTACACGGCGACCACTCATGCGTTTAATGATTTCATCATCAGCCACATTGATTTCCAGCACATGTTCGACATTAATACCGCGTGCCTTCATACCTTCAGCCTGGGGAATGGTGCGTGGGAACCCATCCAGCAAATAACCGTTAGCGCAATCATCTTCTTTCAAACGCTCATCAACCAGACCAAGAATGATATCGTCAGAAACCAGCCCGCCTGCATCCATGATTTTTTTCGCTTCTAATCCCAGCGGCGTTCCCGCCTTCACGGCTGCACGCAACATATCGCCGGTTGAAATCTGAGGAATATTAAATTTTTCTTTAATGAAACCAGCCTGTGTACCTTTACCGGCACCTGGGCCACCCAACAGAATTAATTTCATGATGACACTCCGTTATTAACGTAAAAAGAGAGAGGGATTATCACGCTGCTAGCCCGGTCGCGCCACACAAGCCCTTGTATGGGGTAATGGATTCAACTAATGACAGGAATATTACAACAAAAATTTTACATAGGTTGGATAATGCTAAACGCACCCCGAATATCTCCCGCCCGGTAGCCTCGCGCCTTGTCGTGCGGGTAACTTTCATCCAGTTTACTGGCAATAGCCGGTTTTATTTTTTCACCGTGGCAAGCCAGGCAGGGTTTTTCTGCGGTGGGAATGGCCTTCATATAACGAAACACGGTTTTACCCTGGTACTGTGTTTGTGCATAAAATTCCATTTTTTTCGGATCTTCACCGGCAGCCTGACGCACCTCAAAGTCTTTCAAAACTTTGGCTTCCCAGTCGTCCGGGCGGTTCTCAGGGTTACGCGGCTTAAGGCTGGTTCGTGCGACTGTCCAGCCCATTTTACGTGACTGCGCCTCCGCAATCGCCGGGGCAAGCTGGCGGCAAACCTCAATGCCGGCCACTGGCCCACCCGCTTTTAGGGCTGATTTTAATTCATGCTTAAGCTCACCCATAAAAGCCTTTACCACCATCCGGCTTTGCTCTACCCGCCCGGCAAGTGCATTCGTCGTATTTTCAGCCGAATAAACATAAAAAGGAGTCAGCATCATCAACCCCACTAGCCACCATTTTTTCATCGTATCGTCCTCTTTCAATATAAACTGAGCACATCTTAACGCCACTAAATCCCGGCTGTCATCCTGACATTTCTGCCTTAAAAACAAAGTGATAAGCATAGACTTAGTCTTACTTGACCTCGGTCAATGTTCTCAAGTCGATGAATAAATAGGGTTATACCGCATACTCCTGAAGTAGCGGATCGCGGCTTTTTACGGCATAACCGCCTTATCCTGGTATATACTTAAGTCGGGTAGGCAATATACAGGCAACCAATATGCAATCTGAACTTACCGATCCTTTCGGCAGAAAAATCGAATACGTGCGCCTCTCGGTGACGGATCGCTGTGATATGCGCTGCTTCTACTGTATGCCAAAAGGTTTCAAAAACTTTGAAGAACCGGAAGACTGGCTCACCTTTGCTGAAATCGAGCGAGTAATCCGCGCTTTTGGCGAGCTGGGTGTCAGCCGGGTACGCCTGACCGGTGGTGAACCACTGGTGCGTAAGGGCATCGTCGAACTCAGCCAGACGCTGGCAGCACTGTCCGGTATTCGTGATCTATCCCTTAGCTCCAATGCCACCCGTATGGATAAATATGCCGCTGATTTAATGCAGGCCGGCATCAAGCGTATCAATGTCAGTCTCGATAGCCTGCGCCCGGAAGTCTTCAAAGAGATTACTCAGGGCAAACTGGACAAAGTTATCAATGGACTCATGGCCGCCAAAGCGGCTGGCTTTGCGCCAATTAAAATCAACATGGTCATGATGAAAGGCCTCAATGATATGGAGGCCGAGGATATGGTGGAATTCTGCATCGAGCATGATTTCACCCTGCGCTTCATCGAAACCATGCCCATGGGAGACACCGGTCGCAATGCCAGCAATCATTACATCAGCCTGCAAGCCATTGAGCAGCGACTGGGCAAACGCTACGAACTCATCCCCGGCATGATGCCTGGTGGTGGCCCGGCTCGCTACGTACAGGTCGCCGGCACTGAATTACGCATTGGTTTTATCACTCCCATTTCCCAGCATTTTTGCGAAACCTGCAACCGGGTTCGACTCTCCGTTGATGGCACGCTGTACATGTGTTTGGGACAGGAAGAACGTTACGCCCTGCGACCCTTGCTGCGCGCGGGTATTTCCGATGACGAATTGAAACAACACATCATCAAGGCACTGGCACTCAAGCCACGCGAGCATGACTTCAATAAAAACCCGGATCAACTGGTCCGCTTCATGTCGATGACCGGCGGCTGATCAACTTTTACCTCAGGTGTCGGAGTCAACATTTTTAGCACTCTTAAATCTGAAACCTTTGTAGCATGTTGACTCCGACACCTGAGATCCTCCCACGAATTTAAAACCAGCACACATTTTGCGTGTGAACTTCACTCCAGAATTGTAAACCCATTCTAATTCTGCTTTTTTCTACTGATCTAGATCAACTCCAACTCCTTAGATGCTGTAAAAATAACCACTTCAGTACGAAAACTAAGGGCTTGGCTTATGAAAAAAACAAACTTAATGACACTGGCAATTGCGCTGCCAACGACACTGTTAGCATTGACGCTGACCGCCTGCGGGGGCGGGAGTGAAGATGCACCGCCTCCAGCAGCCACACCGCCTGCCAGCACAACCCCAATTGCCCCTTTGGCAGGAACTGAAGAAGAGCTAGGACGCAAACTATTTTTTGATGCCAATCTATCGGTTCCAGCCGGTCAGTCCTGTGCCAACTGCCATGATCCGGATACTGGCTTTGCTGATCCTGCTGTTAGTCAAAACGCGCCGGTTTCCGAAGGGGCTGTTGCAGGAGAATTCGGCAACCGCAATGCACCGACGGCTGCCTATGCCGCCTTCATTCCAGCGCGAACACTGGAAACCCCCAACGGCGTAACCCCATTTTATCAGGGCGGTCTATTTCTCGATGGGCGGCGCGATACCCTGGCCGAGCAAGCCGGTGATCCCTTCCTTAATCCTGCTGAAATGGCCAACCCGGATAAGGCGGCGGTGGTCAATGCGGTAAAAGCTTCTGACTACGCCGGTATTATGGTTTACCTGAATGATGAAAACGTGTTTGATAACGTAGATGCCGCGTATGCGAAAATCACTGAGGCTATTGCCGCGTTTGAAAAAACCAGCGAAGTGAATCCCTTTACTTCAAAATATGATTATTACCTGGCTAGCCAGTACATCATGACGGCTGAAGAAGCGAATGGCCTAACGCTGTTTCAGGGAAATGCTCTGTGCAGCACCTGCCATACACTCGACCCACTATCGGTTAATTCGGATAATCTATTTACAGATTTTAGATACTGGAATATTGGCACGCCCACTAACCCAAATAATCCTGCCCGCGCTATCGACCTGGGGCTTGGTGCCGTCATCAACAACGATGCTGCACAAGATGGCCGCTTCCGAACACCGACACTACGCAATGTTGAGCTTACCGCCCCATATATGCACAATGGCGTGTTTGCTACGTTGGAAGACGTGGTTAATTTCTATGTGACTCGCGACAATGGCCGCTGGACACCGGAAGTCAGCGACAATATGGAAACGACCAACATCGGTATTGACATTGATTTTCTGGAAAATCAGGATGAAGCCGATCTAGTCGCCTTCCTGAAAACCCTTACCGATGGCTATACGCCCTGAGCTAATGCAGGCGCACGAAGGCCGAGGAAAGCCCCCTCAGTAAATCAGCCAGACCGTCCAGTGACTGGCTGATCCTTTCCTGGCCTTCCAGGGTATCAACCGTCAGCTCGCTAACCTCGTCCACGATTTCAACATTAGTACCAATCTCGTTCACCAATGAAACCTGTTCGTTAGTGGCCAGACCAATCTGGGCACTCATACCGTGAATTTCCTTCACCGATCCAAGGATTGCTTCCAGCGCCGAACCGGCTTCACTTGCCTGACCCACCGCTGACTCCGCACTCTGGCAGCCGGCATTCATGGTTTCCACGGCCTCACGTGCTTCTGTTTGTAAGGTCGTAATCATACCCTCAATTTCCTGGGTAGACTCATGCGTACGCGTTGCTAACAAACGCACCTCATCAGCGACCACCGCAAAGCCACGCCCCTGATCACCGGCTCGCGCCGCTTCAATCGCAGCATTCAATGCCAATAGATTAGTCTGCTCAGCAATCGCCTTAATCGCATCCAGAATACCGCCGATACGCTGTGACTCCTCATCCAGGCTATTAATAATTGTCGCAGACTGATTAATCTGAGTGGCCAGTGACTGAATAGAATCAATCGTCGCACTGATAACCTTACGCCCCTGCTCAGCACTGTTGTTAGCCCCATCAGCAGCAGAAAGTACCAGCTCGGCATGTTCTTCAACCTGAACCGCGCTATTACGCAGGCCTTCAATCGAGGCCGTTAATGCATTAATTTCATTGCGCTGATGCACCACGCCTTTATTGGTCAGGGCAACGGAATCGGCCAGATCTTTTGCGGTTCCGTTGACCTGCTCTGATGAATCCTGCATACGCCCGGCAATCGCCCGAGTCTGGGTTTTCAACATCATCAGCGCCAAACTCAGTTCCCCACCTTCATCCTGACTTTCAGTAAACACACACTGGGCCACGGGGTTTTGTACACACTCCCGCGCATGCCCTATCGCCACACGCAAATGACGCAGGGAAAAGTGCACACCGGCATAAGCCAGTCCTGCTGAAACCGCCAACAACAAAAGATACGACACGGAAAAACCGGTAAACACGGCCATTGCCAACCATGGCATGAGTACTGCCATGAGCGTCAACATAATTTTCTTTTCAATGCTCAGCACCGGCAGGCGCAAGCGCCAGGGCAGCTTGCCAGCATTTAAATTTTGATACAGTTTTTCTGCTCGCTGCACACTTTTTTCATCCGGGCGATAACGCACCGATTGATACTCATCCACCTTGCCCCCTTTTTCAATGGGCATGACATAGGCGTTGACCCAATAGTAGTCACCATTCTTGCAGCGATTCTTTACCACCCCCATCCAGGGTTTTTCCGCCTTCAAGGTTTGCCAGAGATTTTCAAAGGCCGCCGGCGGCATATCCGGATGGCGCACAATATTGTGGCTTTTATTTAATAAATCCTGCTCCTCAAAACCACTAATCCGCAAAAATTCATCATTCACATAGGTCGTCTGACCCTTGAGATCGGTCGTCGAGATGATCACTGAAGAATCATCCAGTTTTACTTCATTATCTGAAACGGGAAGATTAACCTTCATTATTTCGTCCTCCGGAAAAATAGCCGCCAAAACCGGCGAACCACCATGACTTACATACTATCTACCTGTTAATCGGTAGCACTATGAAAATCTTTAATAATTCCCGACCAATTTAGTAGGTTAGAAAGCCTGTACGTCAATGCAGAGTCTTTGCTAAAGTAATAGGTTCATCGATAAAAATCTTAGGAAATTCATAATGAGCACACATTTTGACCTCATCGCCATCGGTGCCGGCAGCGGTGGCCTTTCTGCCGCCGAGCGTGCCGCCGAGTACGGCAAAAAAACCGTCGTAATCGAAAACAGTAAGCTGGGCGGTACCTGCGTCAATATCGGCTGCGTGCCGAAAAAAATCATGTGGTTCGCTTCCGGCATAGCCGAGACCATTCAGAATGCCAGTGGTTATGGTTTTGATGTGGATCTACGAAGCTTTAGCTGGGAAAAGCTGGTGGAAGCGCGGGAAGGTTATATAAAAGGGATCCTTGACTGGTACGGTAATTATCTGGCCGACTCGAACATTGCCCAGATCCAGGGCACAGGACGGTTCCTGGATGCCCACACTGTTGAAGTGGAAGGTCAGCAATATACCGCCGATCACATCGTCATTGCCCCCGGCGGCAAACCCAGCATGCACAACATTCCCGGCGCTGAGCACATGCTCACCTCAGATGGCTTTTTCGCCCTCAAACAACAACCGAAACGGGTTGCCGTGGTTGGCGCGGGCTATATCGCCGTCGAGCTGGCCGGACTGCTCAACGGCCTCGGCAGCGAGGTTTCCCTGCTGCTACGTAAAGATCAATTCCTATCCAGCTTTGACGCCATGCTGCGCGAAACCCTGATGGAAGAAATGATCAATGCCGGGGTCAACATTATGCCGCGCATTACTATCGAACGGGTGGAGAAACGCGACGATGGCTGTCTGGATGTTTATTGCGTCAACGGCGTGAAGCTAGAAGGTTATGATGCGCTGATCTGTGCGATTGGCCGCGAACCCAATATCAAACCACTGAATCTCGATGCTGCCGGAGTGAAATACAATGAGCGCGGCTTCATTCCCACTGATGAATTCCAACAAACTAATGTCGAAGGTATTTATGCCGTGGGGGATGTCACCGGTCAGGCGCAGCTCACCCCTGTTGCGATTGCCGCCGCCCGCCGCCTCTCGGATCGACTATTTAATAACATGCCGGATCGCAAACTGGATTATAACTTGATCCCCACCGTCATGTTCAGCCATCCCCCCATCGGCACTATCGGCATGACCGAGGGTGAAGCACGAGAAAAACATGGCGATGCGGTTAAAATTTATCAGACCCGCTTCACCGCTATGTATCATGCGTTAAGCCCCCATCAGCAACGTACCGCCATGAAACTGGTCTGTGTCGGTGCAGATGAAAAAGTCGTCGGCTGCCACATCATTGGCATGGGCGCGGATGAAATGCTGCAAGGTTTTGGTGTGGCCATAAGAATGGGTGCAACCAAGAAAGACTTCGACAATTGCGTTGCTATTCATCCCACCAGCTCGGAAGAACTGGTGACCATGCGCTAAGGATCTTTAACGCCCTCTCCCCGGCGGGGAGGGGAAGCCCCCCGAGATAAATGCTATGACTCTTCGCACATTTGAAAATGCCACCCCGCAAATCAACGATGAGGTTTACATCGATGACACGGCTCTGATTATTGGCGATGTCAACATTGCTCAGGACAGTTCCGTCTGGCCATTTACGGTTATTCGTGCTGATGTCAATCATATTCAAATTGGTGAATGCACTAATATTCAGGATCATAGCGTTCTGCATGTCAGCCATATCGGCGGGCCTTATAATCCTGAAGGTAACGCACTGGTAATTGGCAACCGTATCACCGTCGGCCATCGCGTTACTCTGCACGGCTGCACTGTCCACGATGACTGCCTGATTGGTATGGGCAGCACCATTATGGATGGTGCAATAATACATTCCGATACCATCATCGGTGCAGGATCACTGGTAGCTTCCAACAAGGAACTTGAAGCCGGCTATCTCTGGCTTGGTTCACCCGCACGCCGAGTGCGTGCGCTCAGTGACAACGAAAAAGAATCCATTCGTTATTCCGCGCAACATTATTTACGCTTAAAGCAGCGATACCTGAAACCTTAATTAACAAGCCTGACACAGAGTAAAAACTAAATAGCTGCTCCAAATTCCTGTCCAGTAAAACCGTTCGCCCTGAGCTTGTCGAAGGGTGAACAGCATTAAATATTGCTATTTCAGGCTTTGCGTCATGGTTCGACAAGCTCACCACGAACGTGATTTATATACTGGACAGGAATTTGGAACAGCTATTTAGCCTTTATTAATTATTTGCATATGTTGTATCCCCTCATCCCACCCCGCTCCCGGAGGGTGAGGGGACTATAGTTTCATTTGTATCATCCTTAATTTCCAAACGGTTCCATTACACACCTACTCAAATAATAATTTATGCAGCGCTTCCATCAATAGAGAAAGGGTTAACAAATTAGCCTGCTCAGGGATATATACAAGTGCAGTCATAAAAGACATATACGGACAAAAAGGTAAGCATCATGATTACTCAAGACGGCAGTGATTGCCCGCTGAAACAACAGTAAAAATGATTGGTGGCAAATGGAAAATTATTATAATTTCTCGTCTGATATATTTTGGGCAATACCATTTCAGCGAATTAAAACGATCGATACCAAAAATTAATGAGCGTATGTTAACGCGCCAATTACGCGAGATTGAAAAAGATGGATTGATTTTTCGAAAAGTTTACGCGGAAGTGCCTCCGCGGGTTGAATACGGTTTGTCAAAAGATGGCGAAACCCTGATTTCAATACTTCATCAACTGGCCGAATGGGGAAAACTACATCAGCAATAAGTTGTAAAGAAAACCCCGAATACGACAAACACTAATGCGCTCAGGGCGAACAGCGGAATTAATTAACACTCCCCAGCGTTACTCAAGAACTAAAGATGACTGACTAATTTAGCATTGGGAAGGATTTCCTGAACCGCCCCTGCAATTTCTGCGGCAAGATTTAATCGGGGTTTAACCGATACCCACAATAAATTCAGTTTTATATTCAACTCGGCAAAGACCACACTGTCACTGAATCTGGCCAGAGCCGCATGCAACTCATTCATCATTGCTTGAATAAACTGTTGTGGCTTATCTTTAAGTCCCGGAATTAACACCATGAAATCACTCAAAAAGCGACCATTCTCATCCACCGTTGGCACGCGTTTGCGTAAGGGCTCAGAAGCATCGAGCAGTGGGAAAATACTATATCGTGGTAAATTCATCGTCCATCACTTTTGTTTACGGATCTTAATTATAGTGTAAACAATACCCAGGGTGGGGCAACAGGTAAATATAATTTTATTTATTTGTACTGCTCTCTGCTTCTCTGGCTATACTCTCATTCAGCCAGCCTTGTATATGCTCATATATTTTATCTTCTGGCTGGTATCCCGAGGTGATCGTATGCTGACCCGTATCATCAACCGCAAAGAGGGTCGGGAAGCCCGTGACCTCAACATGTTTAGTAATGGCAAAATGTTTTTGCGTTTCAGCAATAAGCTCGCTTTGCTTAAATAGTTTTGAAAATTTATCGGGGTTAAAGCCAAACTTCAAGGCCTCTTCACCCAGCACCTCAGGATCAGTAATATCATTATTTTCGCAATAAAAGGCTTGTTGTAATTGACGAAGAAAAGCGAGGGTAGAAGCCGGTTCATGTTGCTGTACCAGCACAATGGCACGACAAGCTGGCTCGGTATTGTAAACAAATTCTTCTCTGTCAAAAAATCGAAAATCAAATTCCGCCCCGGATAATATCGCCACATCCTGCCAGTGTTCTTTAAGATCTTCTTTTGCAGATGGATCAAGCGCTTTACTCGCACCGGCATATAATCCACCCATCATGATTCTAATCGGTAACTGCGCTGAAAATTTATCCTGCACTTTCTGTATCACTTTTGAAAAACCCCAGCACCAGGAGCACATAGGATCGGCAAAATAAATTAATCCTCGCGGCATCGTTTCTTCTCCATGTATTAATCGTTGCATAAATATTATTTCTGGTTCCCACAGTCTCCGTGGGAATCCCTATATCTCATCACTTTGTTACCCTCGTATGCATTACCACGCAGAGCATGGGGACGAGGGGTTTTTAATCTTACCACGGCGCCCCTCTTACCCCTTTGGAGAAGCGGGGACAACATAAATAAAACGATCAATAACTACGATTGAGGTCAAACCTTGACATTCAACGCCGTCGCCAGGCATGAAAGCGTGCCACCCAGTGCAATAGCTGCACCGGCACATGAGATTTTTTCCAGTTACCCGCCACATATTTATTGGCTTCACTCCAGGTGGGATAAATATGAATCGTCGATAAAATTTTATTTAGCCCTAAATTATGGCGCATTGCACTAACAAATTCGGCAATCAACTCAGCGGCATGTTCACCGACTATGGTTGCTCCAAGAATTTTATCCTTGCCCGGTACGGTTAATACTTTTATAAACCCATGCGCTTCGCTATCGGTTATTGCCCGATCCAGATCGTCCAGTTCGTAGCTTGTAACTTCATAGGCCATACCCTGTGCGTTTGCTTGCTGTTCATTTAAACCTACGCGGGCAACTTCCGGATCGGTAAAGGTGGCAAAGGGGATCACTGAATAATCTACACGAAATTTTTTAAATGGACTAAATAGCGCATTCACTGAAGCATACCAGGCCTGATGTGCCGCCACATGCGTAAACTGATAAGGCCCAGCCACATCACCACAGGCATAAATGTTAGGGTAATTAGTTTGCAGAAATGTATTTACTTCAATCGTATTACGCGCACTAATTTTAACCCCCAGCTCTTCCAGACCGAAACCACTTATATTGGCGCTGCGCCCCAGGGCGACAAGAAGTTGGTCAAATTCAATCTCGACTTCCTTACCTGCATGTTCCGCCACGAGAATTTTTCGGTTTCCTTCCTGCTTAAAACATTTTGGCCTGTGTGTCAGACGCAGATCAATGCCTTCATCTTTAAACTGCCGGGCAACATAGGCGGATACCTCTTCATCCTCCCGGCTCATTAATCGCGAGCCACGTTGAACCATAATGACTTTTGAATCTGACTCCACCCCAAAACGGGCAAAACTCTGCGCCAATTCGCAGCCGATAGGCCCGCCACCCAATACCAGCAAACGCTTTGGTAGTTCACGTAATCGCCAGACGCTATCGGAAGTCAGGTATTCCAGCTTATCAAGTCCGGGAATGGCCGGTATTGTGGGCCGAGCTCCGGTGGCAATAATAATAGTACGTGCGGTTAAAGTCTGTCCGTTTACTTCAACGGCATAGGGAGAACATAGTCTTGCCTGGCCTTCGATTATTTCCACGCCCAACTTCGTGTAACGCTCGATAGAATCATGCGGTTCAATCTTTGCAATCACGTTTTGTACACGTTGCATGATCCGGGAAAAGTCAAACTCAAGCCTTGCTGAGTCAAAGCCAAACTCCTGCGCCCGTCGGCTTTGTGCTATAAATCGCGCCGAGCGAATTAAGGCCTTGGACGGCACGCAACCGGTATTAAGGCAATCCCCCCCCATTTTATGTTTTTCTATCAGCGTAACTTTTGCCTTCACGGCTGCGGCTATATAGGCGGCCACCAGTCCCCCTGAACCTGCGCCAATGACAATTAAATTACGATCAAACTTGCGCGGGCGTGGGTAGGATGGTTTATAGTTTTCGGTGTGCATGCTTATTTCCAGTTCGATGTAGAGTGAGCTGCATTTTTTGTGCCCACCAGCTTAAAATATTCCGCGTGAGCACAAAAAACGTGCACCACAGGCACTTCCTTCGGTCGCCCACCCTACCCGCTACAAATAAAGACCACAACGTTCAGCTTTATCTTTCCATCAATACAGATAAAATAGTTATATGCTGAATACTGAATTTTTCAACCACGATCCTATAACCCTTGCCCGCGCCCTGCTCGGCAAGATTATTCGTCGGCGTTATCGCAATATCTGGCTGTCCTGTCGCATCATCGAAACCGAGGCTTATTATCTGCATGAGAAGGGCAGTCACTCTTCGCTGGGTTATACCGAAAAACGCAAAGCCATGTTCATGCCGGCGGGAACCATTTATATGTATTTCGCACACGGCCATGACTCATTAAATATAAGCGCAAAAGGTAAAGGCAATGCAGTGCTGATAAAATCAGCCTTTCCTTATTTTGATTCTCTTTCTCCGGAGAAAAATCTGGCTATTATGCAAAAACTCAATCCTGTTAAAAATAGCCGTCAAGTAAGGCCAAAAGAAAATCTCTGTGCCGGGCAAACCTTGTTATGTCGTGCGCTAGATCTAAAAGTCAGCGACTGGAATCAAAAGGCCTTTGATCCGGCTATTTTTTATTTTGATGAGGTGGGTAAACAGCCAACCCAAGTTATCCAGACCACTCGCCTGGGTATCCATCCCGAACGTGATGCCCACCTCATGTATCGTTTTATTGATTATGATTTTGTAAAATATTGCACTCGCAATCCACTTACTCGGCGCAAGGCCAAAGAGGGCAGGGATTATGTATCTACTACTTGCTGATCTGCTGGTGCTGATTCACTTTCTGTTTATCGTCTTTGTTCTGTTGGGTGGCATCCTGCTACTCAAATGGAAAAAATTAATCTGGCTGCACCTGCCAGCCTTACTTTGGGGTGTATTTATTCAATTCAGCGGCTGGATTTGCCCACTAACGCCACTGGAAATCCAGTTACGACGACTAGCGGGGGCAAATCTTTATCAGGGTGGATTTATTTCCCATTATCTAGTGCCGCTAATTTATCCGCCCGGACTCACCTCGGACACACAATGGCTGCTGGGAGGGATTCTGATCACAGTGAATATCACCATTTATAGTTTCTTGTTTATCAGCAGGCAAAAAAGAAGGACATCACTCTGATGCTTTTCGTCGTAGCACATCAATCACCTCTACCGTTTGTGGTCGCACATCACGCCAAAGATAAAAAGATTCCGCCGCCTGCTCTACTAACATGCCAAGGCCATCGAAAACCTTATCGGCTCCCTGTTGCTCGCACCAGCGCATAAAGGTCGTTGGCTCACTGCCATACATCATGTCATAACAGGCACCGCCACTGGCGATAATGCCCTCCGGTAAGGGCGGTAATTCACCCTGTAAACTAGCGGCGGTCGCATTGATTATCAGATCAAAAGATTCACTGCCCAGCACATCATAACCACAACCCAGAGTCTTTCCCTGATCGGCAAAACTATCGGCCAGATCTTTTGCTTTTTCAGCCGTGCGGTTAACAATAGTTAATTGCGCGGGTTGCTGATTCAATAGCGGTAAAAGTACGCCTCGTGCCGCCCCGCCTGCCCCCATCAAAAGAATACGCGTATTTTTTAATGCCAGTTTTTTATTGTCAGTTAAATCCCGCACCAGACCCACGCCATCGGTGTTGTCACCGATGATTTTTTTATCTTTTACTATTAGTGTGTTGACCGCCCCCGCACGCTCGGCGCGTTCACTGCATTCATCTGCCAGATTCCAGGCTTCCTGTTTAAAGGGCACGGTGATATTCAAGCCCTTGCCCTTACTAGCAATAAAATTACCCACCGCCTGTTCAAAGCCACCGATATCAACGTGGATGGCAGTGTAGTTAATGACCTGTTTTGTTTGCTCTGCAAACTGGGCATGAATTGCAGGGGATTTGCTATGGCCGATGGGATTACCCATCACCGCGTAGTCATCTATTTTGGGGGAGAAATCAAAAATGTCAGTCATGAATATTTAATAGCCGTGTAAGATGATTGAGTTATTCACGGGAGAGAGTCTCCCGTAGGTTGGCGCAGAGCGAAGCCCAACAATTAAGTCGCTTAAAGCCACGCTATACACCCTCGTTCCCACGCTCCTGCGTGGGAATACATATCGAAACTCACTAATCGAATTACGTATGGGTTCCCACGCAGGAGCGTGGGAACCAGAAAAAAAGTAACGCGTGGGCACAAAACCCGTGCCCACCCTACGGTACTGTTATTTTTCGTCTTCCTCACGCAACCACTCGGCCACACGTTTGGCAAAGTAGGTGAGCACACCATCGGCTCCAGCACGTTTAAACGCTAATAGGGATTCCAGAATCACAGCTTTCTCATCCAGCCAGCCGTTTTGGGCGGCGGCCATGATCATGGCGTATTCGCCACTGACCTGATAGGCATAAGTCGGAGCGGCATACTGATCTTTTACCCGGCGTACAATATCAAGATAGGGCATGCCAGGTTTAACCATGATCATATCGGCGCCTTCTTCGAGATCCAGCCCCACTTCCCACAGGGCTTCATCACTGTTGGCGGGATCCATCTGATAGCTGTATTTATTGCCCCCGCCAAGGTTGACGGCAGAGCCCACGGCATCACGAAAGGGGCCATAAAAACTGGAGGCATACTTGGCGGAATAAGCGAGAATGCGGGTGTGAATATAGCCACCGGCTTCTAACGCATCACGAATACGACCGATACGACCGTCCATCATGTCGGAAGGGGCGACCACATCGGCACCCGCCTCGGCATGAGACAATGCCTGCTTGACCAGCACATCAACAGTTTCATCATTGAGCACATAACCGGCCTCATCGATCAAGCCGTCCTGCCCATGAGTCGTAAAAGGATCCAACGCCACATCAGTGATCACACCCAGGTCGGGAAAGCTCTCTTTCAGAGCCCGTACCGCACGTTGCGCCAAACCCACCGGGTTAAAAGCTTCACGCGCATCTTCGGTTTTCACCTCAAGCGGGGTCACCGGAAACAGTGCCACTGCCGGTATGCCCAGAGCCACCAGTTGTTCTGCTTCGATTAACAACTCATCAATACTGAGCCGTTCTACGCCGGGCATAGAGGGCACGGCTTCACGCTGCTTCTGACCTTCGAGTACGAACATGGGATAAATAAGATCGTCGACGCTGAGCTGGGATTCGCGCATCAGGCGGCGGGAAAAATTATCGCGGCGCATTCGCCGCATGCGAACCCGGGAAAATTGACCCCGGCTGGTATCAGGTGCCGTCACCGCAATTACTCCTGCAATTCAATAAAATAAAGAAACGATTTAACCTACTAAATAGACTAAAATCAGACAATAAGCTCAGCATACTTTAATTGATTCACGAAATAAATGATCAGACTTATGCCAAACAAATACGCCCTGTTCACCGGCTTCCTTCTGTTGCTTAGCCTGATTAGCAACCCGGTCTTTGCTGGCACCCCCCCGGATAAAATGCTGCAAGCCACCACCGATAAAATGGTTAAAGCCCTACAGAATAATCATGAAGCTATCCAGCGGGATCACCGGGTTTTGTACGCGCTGATTGAAGATATTCTACTACCACGCCTCGACATCATCACCGCCTCCCGCTCAGTACTCGGCAAGCACTGGAAAACGGCCAGCAAGGAACAGAAAATTCGCTTCATCCATGCCTTTCGTAATTTATTGGTTCGTTTTTATTCTTCGGCCCTGGCTGAATACCTCTCCGATCATAAAATCGAATCCAACTTCATCACCTACCTGCCCCTGCGTGAATCAATAGATCAAAAACGCCTCACGGTGCATGCCGTCGTCCATCCGCCTCACGGTGACAAAGTGAGCATACGGTACCGCATGCGCCATACCAACAAAAGCTGGAAAATTTATGATATCGCTGTGGCCGGAATCAGCGTGATCAGCACCTATCGCACCAGCTTTGCCAATGAGATTCATCAAAAGGGACTGGAAGCCTTCATCAGCTCTATAGAAAAGCGCAATGCCGCTTTGCTCAATGCAGTGAAAAATAAAGCCAGCCTGGTTTCAATCCCGCCATAACTGTCGGTACGACTTCAGGGTTACCACGATGCTCAGCTGCCGGGAAATAACCTGTTGGGCTTCATTTCATTCAGCAGCAACCTGCACAAACTTCCTTCGACATGCTCAGGACGAACGGTGTTCTATTTTGGTTCATGGTGGCGTAAACCACGTAGGTTGGCGCTGAATGAAATGAAGCCCAACAGGAATCCCCACAATACTCAGCAGCAACCATTTCCTTAATTTTTACCCCTTTTTCTATCTCCGGGGCTTTGCGGTACAATCCATCACCGAATTCTAATGTTCAGGAGCACAATGTGGATCAATACCGAGGCACTACCGTCCTTTCCGTTCGTCGCGGCGATCATGTCGTCATCGGCGCTGACGGTCAGGTAACACTGGGCAACACGGTGATGAAGGGCAATGCCCGCAAAGTACGCCGTCTGTATCACGATAAAGTGATTGCCGGATTTGCCGGTGGCACCGCCGATGCCTTCACCCTGTTTGAATATTTCGAGCAAAAGCTGGAAAAACATTCCGGCAAGCTGGTACGCGCTGCGGTGGAAATGGCCAAAGACTGGCGTACCGACCGTGGCCTACGGCGGATGGAAGCTCTACTGGCCGTGGCCGATTCAGAAGCCTCTCTGATAATTTCCGGCAACGGTGATGTCATCGAACCGGAGCAAAGCCTGATGGCCATTGGCTCTGGCGGCCCCTTTGCCCAAAGTGCCGCCCGCGCCTTGCTGGAAAATACCGAGCTCAGTGCCCGGGAAATTACCGAGAAGGCCTTGAATATTGCCGGCGATGTCTGCATCTATACCAATCACAATCTAGTCTTCGAAGAACTCTAACCCCCCAGGAAACCGTCACCCATGTCTCAGATGACGCCCCGTGAAATCGTTCAGGAACTGGACAAACACATCGTTGGACAGGCTAATGCCAAACGCGCCGTGGCCATCGCTCTGCGTAACCGCTGGCGACGCAGCCAGCTCGATGAAGAGCTGCGCAACGAAATTACCCCCAAAAACATTCTTATGATCGGCCCCACCGGGGTCGGCAAAACCGAGATTGCCCGCCGCCTGGCCAAACTGGCCAATGCACCATTTCTAAAAGTTGAGGCAACCAAATTTACCGAAGTGGGCTATGTTGGACGCGATGTAGACTCTATCATTCGCGATCTTGCTGACATATCCTATAAACTAACCTTAGAACAGGCCACCCGAAAAGTCCGACAACGGGCTGAAGATGCCGCTGAAGAACGTATTCTGGACATCCTCCTGCCCCCGGCTCGCGGCTTTGGTGAAGAAACAGATACGAGCACCGAAGACAAAGAAAACTCTACCCGGCAGAAATTTCGCAAGAAATTGCGCGAAGGTTCCCTGGACGACAAGGAAATTGAACTCGAGATCAGCACACCCAGCGTAGGGGTAGAAATCATGGCCCCCCCGGGAATGGAAGAAATGACCAGCCAGTTGCAGGGCATGTTCCAGAATCTTGGCAACAAAAACGCAAGCCAGCGCAAACTACCCATTCATCAGGCACTGAAACATCTGATCGAAGAAGAAGCCGGTAAACTGGTGGATAACGAAGACATCAAGGAACAGGCTCGCATCAATGTCGAACAAAACGGCATTGTGTTTCTGGATGAAATGGATAAAATTGCCAAGCGCGGCGAATCCGGCGGCGGCGCGGATGTTTCCCGTGAAGGCGTGCAACGTGATCTGTTACCGCTAGTGGAAGGTTCTACTGTGACCACCAAGCACGGCATGATCAAAACCGATCACATTCTGTTTATTGCCTCCGGTGCGTTCCACGTCGCCAAACCCTCTGATTTAATTCCTGAATTACAGGGACGCTTCCCGATCCGGGTTGAACTTGAAGCCCTGAGTGCAGAAGACTTCGTGCGCATCCTCACCGAACCAGATGCCTCACTCACCATGCAGTACTGTGCCCTGATGGGAACCGAAGGAGTCAACATCGACTTTACCGATGACGGGGTTGAACGCATGGCCAATATTGCCTGGCAAGTAAATGAAAAAACCGAGAACATTGGAGCACGCCGTTTGCACACCATCATCGAGCGCCTGCTAGAAGAAGTATCTTTCCGTGCACCGGATATGGCCGGTGAAAAGATTCAAATCAATGCCGAGTATGTAAATGACAATCTTGGTGAGCTGGCTGAAGATGAAGATCTAAGCCGTTATATATTATAAAAACCTACATTATTTAGAGAGATAAACCATGTCTGACACAATCAAACCTACTGATATTAATTTCCACAAAGTTTCACACGTATTGGAAATTACATTTAAAGACGGCAGCCATTTCAACCTGCCCACCGAATACCTGCGCGTATTCTCACCTTCAGCAGAAGTTCAGGGGCACGGCCCCGGCCAGGAAATACTGCAAATTGGTAAGCAAGATGTCAACATCAACAAAATTGAACAAGTCGGCAATTACGCCGTACAACTGTTCTTCGATGATAATCACGACACCGGCATCTACTCCTGGAGCACGCTTTACGATCTCGGCAAAAATTATGAAACACGCTGGCAGAATTATATCGACCGACTCAAAGAAGCCGGACACGAACGGCCAGAGCCTCAGCATACACAACAATAATTTCCCAACCACAAACGGGGCGGGGTATCAGATAGGCAGGTACGACTGAAGCCATACCTACAAATCTTCGCTGCAAGCAGCGAAGATTAAACCTTTAATTTATAGCAGCCTTGCTCATGACAATCACCATTTCACCCTGGAGATAATTATTGCCAGATAGCAGTTTTAGCACTATTTTATATTCTCTTATCTAAATTCAGTTTATAATCAAAGTACACGATTCATGATGCTCCAGACACAAAAATCGCATACCGGTATCATACGCCTCTACCCTCACCTTCTCTCCCTTGATTACCGATACAATACCTTTGACAAAAACCACGGCCTTATCAGTTTCAACTCTTACCGTTGCCAGCTCACCAAACAAATCAAATGCTGGCGTAACATCCAGCACATTACCAACATCCGTTTCCGAGAGTTTATTGCCCTTGTCAGGTGGCATTTTACTGAGAATCATCATGCCTACCACTAATATTAAGCCGTCATTCAACTGCTCAATTTGTTTGTTAATTTATCTATTTTGTCTGTTAAAAATAACTTGTCTATTGTGATGAGTTGAGAAACAGGTAATCATTACTGTTCAAATTTGCATGCTTAATCCAGTTTGAAACCGCTTCACGTGTTTATTCTGTGATCTAAAATTGAACAGGCTGATGTGCTTTTTGCTGCATGATCATGGCACGGCTTAAAATCTGTGTGCCATGAGTAACATCTCTGACCTGGAGTTTGACCAGATCACAACAGCATAACTTACTGTCGATGGCCATATTAAAGAGTGCCCGATCTCGAATATTATTGGCTAATTGAAGTCGAATCCAGATCGACCATATTTCCCTGAGTTTAAGCGGTAGCTTCTGCCCAATGAGTTTTCCTTTCTTCCAGGGGGTATGCGTTACTTGATGGGGATGGGGTAGGTATAACATAAGAAATCCTCCATTTTGCAGGAAAGAATTCTCATTATTTACTATGCCCATTGATTTACCATGTTCATTAGGTACTACTTGGACTGAAAAATGAACTAAGACCTTGCAATTCCGGCACACAATGCCGGAATTGCAAGGTCTTAGCCTTAACGGGGGTGGCGTGCAACAATTAGATGTGTTCATGATTCGTAACAGTGCTCGGCGCATAAACTTTGGTACTATAAAACTACAGCAGGTTCTGGAATCAGGATTTGTGCATCCATCAATAGCGAATGAAAAACAAATCCAGGGCTTAATAGTGC
>UOFY01000061.1_pt1 | contig 30689 bp, 29 predicted proteins | sample 1990141 | NCBI WGS metagenome assembly UOFY01 (sample SAMEA4728526, study PRJEB27164) | hydrothermal vent metagenome | biome: marine basaltic hydrothermal vent biome; feature: marine hydrothermal vent; material: mineral | place: Pacific Ocean | collected 2011-06-14/2011-07-23 | depth 1741 m | reverse complement strand
TAATGGTTCTATTTGCCGGGTTACGCGAACGCCTGGCACTGATGCAGGTACCGGCGGCATTTGCTGGTGCACCTATTGCTTTTATTACTGCAAGTTTATTGTCGCTGGCCTTTATGGGCTTTGCCGGGCTCACTGCCTAGAGAGGAATAATCATGATTACCGCAATTATTGTTCTCACCCTTCTAGGACTCATTCTGGGTTTAGTGCTGGGTGCGGCCTCAAATTATTTTGCAGTTGAAGGTAACCCCCTGGAAACGGAAGTCGAAGCTATGTTACCCGGCTCTCAATGTGGTCAGTGCGGCTTTCCTGGCTGTACTCCTGCCGCCGCCGCCCTGGTTAACGGTGAGGCTGAGATTACAATGTGCCCGCCGGGGGGACGTAATCTGGCCCAGGAGCTTGCCACATTATTGGGAGTCAGTGCCGATCTCTCGAACATGGAAGATAAAGAACCCATGATTGCAAAAATTCGGGACGAGTTATGCATTGGCTGCACAAAATGTTTTAAACGTTGCCCCACCGATGCCATTTTAGGCGGCCCCAAGCAAATTCATTCTGTTATCCGCGATGCCTGTACCGGCTGCGAAAAATGTTTTGATGTCTGCCCTACCGAATGTATTGAGATGAGACCCATTGCTGTCACATTACAGAACTGGTATTGGCCCAAACCGGCTATTGCCGCATGAGGTTATTATAATGGGTCTGGCAAAAATGAAGCTTTTTAAATTTCGTGGTGGCGTTCACCCGACAGAAAATAAACAGGCCACCGCCGGTTCTAAAATTTCAACGGTGCCGCTTGCAGATAGATTATTTATTCCTCTACAACAGCATATCGGTGCACCGGCGGAACCCATTATTAAACGTGGCGACAAGGTCGTTAAAGGTCAGTTACTCGCTAATAGTCAGGGCGTGATCTCGGCACCGGTTCATGCCCCCAGCTCCGGCAAGATTATTGCCATTGGAAAATATCCTGCCCCACACCCATCGGGGTTGCCGGTACGCACGATTATCATGGAGCCTGATGGCGAAGAACGCTGGGCAGACATTTCTGTTCCCTATGACGATCCTTTCTCTCTTGCTCCAGAAGAAATATCCGCACACGTGGCGGCGGCGGGCATTGTCGGTATGGGCGGTGCAACCTTTCCCTCAGCAGTAAAACTTAACCTGCGCAAACGCTATCATTTAGATCAGCTGATTATCAATGCTGCCGAATGCGAACCCTATTTAACCTGTGACGATCAACTGATGCGTGAACAGGCCAGTGACATCATTGCTGGAATACGCATAATGATGCATGCCTTACAGGTAAAAAAATCCATCGTTGCCATCGAAGCCAATAAGCCAGAGGCGATCAAGGCCATGCAGGTGGCGAGTCAAGTGAACACGGAAATTAGCATAATTACGGTACCTGTGCGCTATCCTATGGGCTCTGAAAAACATCTATTACAGGCGCTGACCGGAATGGAAACACCGGCACGAGCATTAACTGCTGATATTGGTATTGTGGTTCACAACGTCGCTACGGCTTACGCGATACAGCAGTGTATTTATCATGGCCGCCCACTCATTGACCGAGTCGTAACTCTGTCTGGTGGTGCAATGAAAAAACCGGGTAATTATTTAACTCCCATAGGTACCCCAGTTTCCGCATTATTAGAGTTTGCCGAAGGTTTCACCGAAGAACCGGCCTGCATTATTGGCGGCGGCCCTATGATGGGACAAGTCCTGCCCGATACCAGGGTCCCCATTGTCAAAGGCAGTGGTGGTATTCTCGCCTTCACAAAAAAAGAGATGGCCCCACAACAGAGCATGCCCTGTATTCGCTGTGGCAGCTGTGTCACCGTCTGTCCCTGTGGTCTGTTACCACTGGAAATGGTTAATCGTGCAAGAAATGATGATCTTGATGGCGCAGTAAAATTTGGTTTAATTGATTGCATAGCCTGTGGCTCCTGCGCCTACGTCTGTCCTTCACATATTCCTTTGTTACAGTATTTTAATTTTGCCAAGGGTGCACTAACAGAAAAATTACGGGCACAACATAAACAGGAAGAAACCCGACGACTTGCCGAGGCTCGCACAATTCGTATGGAAGCCCAGGCTAAAGTCCGACGTGAAGCAATGGCAAAACGCAAAGCTGAAAAGGCGGCGAAACAAGCCCTGCAGGCAGAGCAGGAGATAAAAGCGGAGGCCAGAGCATGATCACCCCAGCTATCAGCGGTCCGTATACACACGAAAAATCCAGTATCAGTCGTACCATGATATGGGTGATGGTGGCACTCACACCGGCAACCGCTTTTGGCATTTACCAATTTGGTTTACCGGCTCTCTGGCTTTTTATGATCAGCATACTGGCCTGCGTGATCAGCGAAGCCCTCTGTCTTTATATTGCCAGAAAACCAATAAAACCTTTTCTCTTCGACGGCTCGGCAATATTAACCGGCTGGTTACTGGCTATGACGCTGCCACCCTGGGCCCCCTGGTGGATTGCCGTGGTCGGTGCACTGTTAGCGATTGTCGTTGGTAAGCAAGTATTCGGTGGCATCGGCCAAAATCTTTTTAACCCCGCCATGGTCGCACGGGTGGCATTGTTGATTTCATTTCCATACGAAATGACCAGCTGGGTTGCCCCGCATCCCCTATTCTCAGCAGACACACCAGGATTAATTGAATCATTGCGTATCACCTTTGATATGACAAATGAATTTGATGCAGTTTCAAGTGCCACCATCCTTGGTCATGTTAAAACCGAGTTAAGCCGTGGCCTGGGTTTGACCGACATCTGGGCAGGCACATTTAATCCGCTAAAATTTGCTACCGGAAGCATCGCCGGTAGCCTTGGTGAAACTTCTGCACTGTTATTGTTTGCCGGTGGACTATTACTATTATTTACTCGCATCATCAGCTGGCATATCCCGGTTAGCATGCTCTTATCTATTAGCCTGCTGGCAACGATTTTTAACGGTATCGATGCTGAGCACTATCCCAATGCACTTTTTCATTTACTTTCAGGGGCAACCTTATTAGGTGCATTTTTTATTGCCACAGATCTGGTTACTTCCCCCATCACTAAAACCGGTCAAATCATATTTGGTGCCAGTTGCGGTGCACTGGTATTTATTATTCGAACGTGGGCGGGTTATCCTGAAGGCATGGCCTTTGCGGTTATGTTGATGAATGGGTTCACACCCATGATCGATCATTATATAAAACCACGCATTTATGGACGCACGCGCAAAGGTGATCCCATTACCTATGACACTGAAATGGAGTCTGGTAATGACTGAACAGGTAAAGGAACCCGCTTATAAAAAGCGGATAAGTTACCACGGCGCACTGCTGGCTGGTTTTGCCACACTCGCCGCCAGCCTGCTGGTAATGGGGAATATCAGCACTCGAGATACCATTGAACTACGCCTGGCGGAAGATTTACAGGCATCGTTAAATCAGGTTTTGCCAGAGTCCCTGCACGACAATAACCTGCTCAATAATCGCATAAGTATTCAGCATAAAAACCACGAGGTTATTGCCTACCAGGGGATCAAAAATAATCAGACAAGCGCCGTCGCCTATGGAATTAGTGGTCAGGGCTATGCCGGAGAAATCAACCTGATTATGGCCGTGAATAGCAAGGGTGAAATACTCGGTGTGCGGGTCTTGTCTCACGCAGAAACGCCCGGACTGGGTGACAAAATTGAAGCTGAAAAAGACGACTGGATATTTAGTTTTAATGGCCTGTCTTTAAGCCAACTGAGTGAGGATCAATGGAAAGTAAAAAAAGATGGCGGTAAATTTGATCAATTCAGCGGTGCCACAATCACTCCCCGTGCGGTTGTTAAAGCCGTTAAACAGGGACTGAATTTATTCAGCCTGCATCGTGCAGAGTTACTCGCAATCAATCCCCTGATGGTATCGAAAAAGAAAAGCCCGGAACCCCAGAAAGCCGCAATTAAAAGCCCGCTTGAAAGTGAAAAAATAAGCAGTACAAAAAGGTGAAGTCCATGAGCAGTGATTACATTCGTATCGTACGCGATGGCATCTGGGACAACAATGTTGTGTTATCACAGATGCTGGCACTCTGCCCTCTGCTAGCCGTCACCGGTACAGCAACCAATGGCCTGGGCATGGGGCTGGCTACTCTAGTCGTCATGGTCATCTCCGGACTTATCATCTCCATGTTACGTGGACTGATTACGCAGGAAATACGCATTCCTGTATTTGTACTTATCATTGCCACCATCGTGACCCTGGTCGATATGAGCATGAATGCATGGTTGCATGATTTACATAAAGTACTGGGACTTTTTGTTCCATTAATAGTTACCAATTGCGCCATACTGGGTAGAGCCGAATCCTTTGCTTTCAAAAATCCTGTCGCACCTTCTATCGTTGATGGATTAATGATGGGCACCGGTTTTACCCTGGCCCTGGTTCTGCTTGGTGCAATTCGAGAAATCATCGGCAGTGGCACCCTGTTTGCCAATGCCCCACTGATGCTAGGTGAGCATTTCACCTTTTTAGAATTAACCCTGATCCCTGATTACAAAGGCTTCCTGCTAATGATACTGCCACCCGGTGGCTTTCTGGCCCTGGGTTTTCTGCTTGCTGCCAGACGTATCATCGAGCAACGCCGACAGCAAAACAAAAAAGAAACACTCCCCAATATAGATCACCCAACCACAAAAAACGTGTAAGCACCTAAACGATGGATAATGATTATGAACGTTGGCACCGCATACGATAATGGAAAAAAACAGGTCTGGTTAAAGCTCGATGTACCTGAAAACAGCACAGTAAAAGAAATTATTGAAATATCAGGCCTGTTAAAAATGTTTCCCGATATTGATCTGAATACTCAAAAAGTAGGCATATTTGGTAAACTGGCAAAACTGGATGCCATAGTTAAAGAAGGTAGCCGAATTGAAATCTATCGCCCCATTACGGCGGATCCTGAAACGGTTGAAAGGCGAGATAGATAAAACAGACAATCCACATTGGATAATTTAATACATACTCATTCCTAAAACGAGAATTCAATACCATCTACAATTTATCTGGCATTGATATTTCAAATAACTATGCATTTCAATGCCTGTTCTATCCAACGAAAAATGTTCAACAACAATAAAGTCTGTGGGGGCAGTGCACATTAAATTCTTTTTTTACAAAGAGCGGTGCTTAGCTAAATGAGGTAAAAATCTGTCGAAAATTTAGGCCCAGAATATTCAATAAAATGAAAACTTTTGCCAAAGTAAATGCTGAAGAAAATATTGACACCTATTTTTTAAACTGACAAAGAATATAGACGGATGTCTATGAAAACCATTTTTTAGATATAGAATGACATTTGCAATTTTAGTTAAAGTCAACTCTGAGTTTATCTTTTATCCAATAATGGATAGATATCAACGGGCTTGAACACAGAATAATAACCATCGATATATTTATTTGGGAAATCTGGTGATATCTGAACGGCCATTAATAAATATCTGTCTACTTGCTTGCGCTTGCTAACATCATACTGCCTATACACTTTATAGTAATAGGCTATAGCAAGTGTCTTGTGTGTCGCGGGAAATGTATGTTCGGACAAATCAAAAAGTATTATATCCTCTTCTGTAGAGACCTTAACATTAGAATACATAGATAAATCTATATTTTCAAAAGAAAATTCAGGAGGAGCAAGTCTATCTTTATCAGTCAAAGGTAATCGCAAGTATTTACGCTGACTCTCAAAAAGTGCCCCGTTAAAAATCGCGAGAAAATCATAACCGTCTGCTTTAAAATCAGAGCCAATAAACCAGGCCTCATACGCATAAAACAGACCAGGAAAACCAACATCTTCCACCCTCTTTTTAATTGTTTTGAACAACTCTATTTGAAAATGGGTAATATTTTTATCCTGTAAATAATCTGTCCCACGTTCCCCATTACGGTACTGCAGGTATCGCTGATAGTTAGCCCAAATAAACAATCTTATTGTTTCTGCAAACATAACATCTGCTATAGCAGCTACTTGACGACCTCGGTAATCATATTTAGACAATAACTCAAACCCTTTATCTAAAAACTGGCCAAGCTCATCAATCTCTGACATAAACACATCAGGATTAGTATCATACACTGTTGAAGGATACTCATGTCGTTGCCCTCTTAATGCAATACTTTCATCAATGAACTTAGATTTTTCTGCAATTTTATTTACATAATTTGTGACCCAAAAAGCAGATAATACTATCATTGTTATTGCAAATAACTTAGCTTTACTATCTGAGTTTGATGCATACCGATTTGGGAGCAAAAGTAAAACACTTAAACCAGGTAAACTGGCCAAACCCAACCCGCCCCAAATTCCAGAGCGCCCCTTAGCTAGTGCCAGGAAGTAACAACCATATACCAGGCCGATGTGACCCAATATATATGGGATAACACTGATATCCAGGCCAGTACCAATAATATACCTGAGCTTTTCCTCATAATCGCGTATAAAGTTATCAACAGTGAACACAATAAGAAAATAAATAATGACATACCTGATGATTATAATTGCTTTTTGCATCTGCTCTAGGCTAGAGCCATCGACTTCATCATGATCATCATCTTTAGAAACCGATTCAGCGTTAGCTGACATTGACGCTATCTTTCTGAATTTTTCAAGATAAATACCACAATCCGGACACTGTTCAGAATTAATATTTGAAGATTGACACTTTGGGCATAGGGATTTGTCAATCTTATCCTGTTCTTTGATAATGGGTTGTTTAATAATTGGCTGATTAATATCATCGGGTTCATTTACGGGCAAAATATCGGCTTCTAGTTCTATGCTACACAATGCACCCATTCTTTTGAACTTATCAAAATACTGATTTGCTGTGAACTTATTTAATCCTGATCGTTGAAAAATACTTTTACCTTCAAACAAAGGAGAAACTTCAGAGTGATGCACCCCAAATATTTGAGCGATATTTTGCTTTACAGTTTTCACTTCAAATTCAGGGAGAATTTCACCTTTAAAGCAGAAGGTATATTTTTTTCCCTTCTCCACTATCAGGCGATCCCAATACAAACCAATAAGAAAGCCATCATGGTCTTATTTTCATATTCATTATCCACATGCACTGGCAATTCCATTGCACTATTTTTTGCCTTGTAATAATAAGCAATTTTATTTGCGTTTTTATCTCGTATAACAAAAGCGTCATTTCTTTGATAGGCGTGTGGATGTTTGCTAAACCATACACTTACTTTTTTTGCTAACCTGGAAAACACGTTAATATACGATAAAATACCAAGCTCAAATATCTCATCTCTAAGTTCTCTTGCGACATCTTTTGCAACATCATCAGCATAATATTCTTCTGATGAGAAATATAAAATATTCTTATCCATATCCAGGCATTCCATCCTGTTTTTTAATCTGTAATTTTTGATCGTTGCTAACAATGTGTCCTCATAGGAATAAATATAATACTCATAAATAAACGGATTTATGCTGGGTATCTGAGCACACAAAAGATAAGTGCTACTATCTTTTGCATCACTTAGTGTGAAAACCCGGTTCGGAGACATCACTCTGGGAATAAATATTATTATAAGAAAAAACAACACAATCGACATAGCAGTCACCATGTGACCTGCCATATCCTGAACCATAATAAGGGCGAAATATTTCTCAACAATTAATGCCGTAAACATTGAGCCCAGCAAAAGAAATGTTGGATTAAGGGCGTGATTATAGGATTCTAAATCAAACATGGGAACATTTTTATTATCAACAAGTGGCTCACTGTGCGGCATGGAAAGTATTGTTGGAATTAACTTTGTAATATCCAATGACATCAACTGTAAAGGGACTTTCAAAGTTTTATCCGGGCCAGGTCGTTTGCTTATTTTAGGATTATTGACAGCAGGCTGATTCATCACCGGAACCAGAGATTCCTTAAATACATTCTTATCCAGCACCACCTTCGGATAAATAACAAGACCAATATTTTTAAGCATATTGCGATATTTAATTGCTTGTTGCCACGTTACTTTTTTTATTATGACATGATGTTTTTTGTCTACTATTTGTAAAGCGACCGTCTCATCCACTTTGAACAGTTTTTCAACCTCAACTATAACATCTGACAATTCAAAACCGTGTACTAACTCACCCTTACATATTAAATTATACACATCCTTTTTCATTAATAGCTCCCTACTAAAAAATAATTAACTGTCGAGGTCATATTTAATCAAATAGCGCACAACAAAATATAGCCCTGCACCGCTAAACATTAAAATTCCCGGTAACAACGAGGGAGCGATTCCAGTAGGTACTATATAATATTCTAATGACAAAGCTGCACCTGACCAGAATAATACGGCTGAAGCCCAATATAGTTTTTGAGTTTTTGAACGTCGAACTAGAATTCTATTCAATTCTGGAGAATTATTTTTTTTCATGAAAAAATTCATTAAATTGCAACAGCGACTGTCTCACCGCGTGACTATTCAACCGTAACAGATTTTGCCAAATTACGGGGCTGATCAACATCGGTGCCTTTAATCAGGGCAACATGATAGGAAAGTAATTGCAGGGGGATGGTAAAGACAATAGGTGAAACGGCTTTGTCCGTGGGTGCTACATTAATGACGGTCACTCCATCGGCATCCTGCATCCCAGACTCTACATCTGCAAAAACATAAAGTTCGCCACCGCGTGCACGCACTTCCTGTAAGTTAGCTTTTAACTTATCCAGCAATTCGTCATTGGGGGCAACGACAACAATGGGCATCTGTGCATCTACCAGAGCCAGCGGGCCATGTTTGAGTTCTCCAGCAGGATAAGCTTCTGCATGAATATAGGATATCTCCTTGAGCTTAAGTGCGCCTTCCATGGCCACCGGATATTGTTCACCGCGACCAAGAAACAAAGCATTGTGTTTGTCCGCAAAACGCATGGCAAGTTTACTGATGTCATCATCAAACTTAAGCACCTGTTCTACCATTAATGGTAACTGACGTAATTGTTCTACCAGTCTTGCCTCTAACGCATTGTCCATTTTATGGCGACGACCCAATACTATGATCAACAGCAACAGAGCAACGAGTTGGGTGGTGAAAGCTTTGGTAGAGGCAACGCCGATCTCGGGGCCGGCACGGGTCATTAAGACTAAATCAGATTCACGCACCAGTGAACTTTCCGCAACGTTGCAAATACTCAGGCTATGAGCAAAGCCCATTTCTTTTGAGGCACGTAAAGCGGCAAGCGTGTCTGCGGTTTCACCTGACTGAGAAATAGTTACAAACAAGGTATTAGGTAATACGGCGGCATGACGATAACGAAACTCACTCGCCACTTCGACATTGCAGGGAATCCCAGCCAGCGCCTCAAAACCATAACGGGCAATCAGACCGGCATGATAGGAGGTGCCACAGGCTATAATCTGAACCTGTTCTACTTTATCAAAAATAGCAGCGGCTTCGGGGCCAAAGGCACTTTCCAGCACCGTGGCCTCTCCCAATCGACCTTCAAGGGTTTCGGCAAGCGCGCGGGGTTGTTCATATATTTCTTTGAGCATGTAGTGTGCATACTCACCACGACCAACTGAATCGGTATTTAAATTGCTGTGATGAATACTACGTTCAACTTGCTGACCGTCCTGGTCATATATTTCAACATCTGTAGCCCGCAATATTGCAACATCACCTTCTTCAAGATAAATAAATTCACGGGTTTCACTCAGTAAAGCGGCAACATCTGAAGCAATATAATTCGCATTCTTACCCAGGCCAATCACCAGTGGACTACCGCGTCGTGCAGTAATTAATGTATCGGGTTCTTCGGTGCTAATCACACCAAGTGCATAGGCTCCCTGCAAATCTTTAACGGTGGCACATACCGCCTTATATAAACTTTTTTCTTGCTCCATGTACTTGTGCAACTGGTGCACAATCACTTCCGTATCCGTATCCGAGGTAAAAATATAATTGTCGGCCTGCTGAACCTGCTTTAATGTTTCAAAGTTTTCAATAATACCGTTATGAACAACCGCAATACTCTTACGACAAACATGCGGGTGGGCATTACTCTGATTGGGAATTCCGTGCGTTGCCCAACGGGTATGGGCAATGCCAAGGTGACCGTTAGCCGGTGTTTTTTTTAATTCATCTTCAAGTCGTTTGACCTTCCCCGGCATGCGTACTCGCTGTATGCAATTGGCCTCATCAAGCAATGCCACACCGGCTGAGTCATAGCCTCGATATTCCAGTCGCCGCAAACCTTCGACCAGAACATCGACGACGTTTTTTTTTGCAATAGCACCAACTATTCCGCACATAATATCAGTTCCGAGGGACGAGGGACGAGGGACAAGGGGAAAACCACAATATACAACTTTCTTTCATATTTGAACTCCGTCCTTTTACCTGATTCTATTTTGCCAGTTTAGGGTTTATAAATTTAGTTACAGTGGGGTGATATACCTCGTCACTTGCCACTCGTCCCTCGTCCCTTTTTTGTCGGTCTTTTCCAGCCTTTTACGGTTTTCTGTTTTGCGCGGCTCAAAGTCAATTCAGCGGCGGGTGCATCACGCGTTAAAGTTGTGCCTGCACCCAGACTGGCTCCGTTACCAATTTTGACCGGTGCCACCAGCTGGCAGTCTGAACCGACAAAAACATCATCGCCAATGGTGGTTCGATGCTTATAGGCTCCGTCATAGTTACAGGTGATAACACCGGCTCCAATATTCACTCGCGCACCGATATCGCTATCGCCAACGTAACTCAAATGATTGATCTTCGAGGCTTCACCCACTACGCTATTTTTAATTTCAACAAAATTACCCACATGCGTGTTAGCCGATAACGCCGCCCCTGGGCGTAAACGCGCAAAGGGACCGATGATGGCATCAACACCCACCGTAGCCTGATCGATTACACAATGTGCCTGTATCTGTACACCCTCAGCAATCGTGGCATCTTTAATGACGCAACCGGGGCCAACATAGACACCTTCACCAATCGATACTTTACCCACCAACACCACATTGATATCCAGAATCACATCCTGGGCAATATCGATCTCACCACGAATATCCAGCCGTGCCGGATCAATCACGGTCACGCCCTGTTCCATCAATGCTTCAGCCTGTTGACGCTGGTAAGTGCGTTCCAGCATCGCAAGCTGGGTACGACTATTCACGCCCAACACTTCCATGTCTGAATCAGGATGACTGGTTTTAATCATGACGGCATCCGCCACCGACATGGCAATAACATCGGTAAGATAATATTCGCCCTGTGCATTGTTATTGTTCAAGGCTTGCAGCCAGCCACGCAGACGGCCAGCATTTGCCGCGAGTATGCCGGTATTCACTTCATTAATTTTATGTTCTTCTGCACTTGCATCTTTATGCTCAACGATGTGGGTCACGTCATTCTGCTCATTACGCACAATACGACCGTAGCCGGTAGGATCATCCAGGCGTACCGTCATTAATGCAAAACTGTTCACCCCATCTCGTGCCAGCGCCACCAGTGAATCCTGTCGGGTCAACGGGACGTCACCATACAGGACTAATACGGTAGAGTCGTCATCCACCTCGGGCATGGCCTGCGCAACCGCATGTCCTGTGCCGAGCTGTTCCTGCTGTTGTACCCAGATTAAATCATCACCTTTAATTGCTGCGGGAACCTGTTCACCACCGTGACCATAAACCACAACAATATGTTCGGGATTGAGTTTACGCGCCGTATTGATAACGTGACGGAGTAAGGGCTGGCCCGCCAGCGGATGAAGCACTTTGGGCAGCCGCGATTTCATTCGCGAACCCTGACCGGCCGCGAGAATAATGATATTTAATTTTGAAGTTGACATGTGATTCACGAATACTCTGGGTTAATTCCTTAGCTCATCCAATGATTCCCGGGTATGCTTTTTCTTACCAGCCACAATGTCCGGCATGAACTTAATTAATAAACTAGTCCCCGTAAGGGACAAGAACATTAAACCTGTCAATAATTAACTAAGCTATTAACATGCCTGATTTTTAGAGCCGTTTATATCTGACCGTTGACGATAAAATTTGTGCGAATTATACAAGTACAAAATCCACGGCTGAATAGGCCATTAGTGGGTCGTGCTAAGATCCGGGCCATCAGTGACCACTTTGCCAGTTCTGATCTCTTCATCGGCGGCATCACGTATTGCGGTAATGCTCACTTTAAAGGTCATGGTTTTGCCTGCAAAGGGATGATTACCGTCCAGCATGATTTCGCCGTTTTCAAGTTTAACCACGGTCATCTTGACGGTCTCGCCGGTCTCATTCTTAAACTCAGCTTCGGTACCTATCTGCTGATACTCCGGGGGTACATTACTAATTTTATCCCGATAAGTCAGGCTTGCATCATATTCACCAAAGCCTTCTTTGGGCGGCAATACAATTTCCACTTTATCGCCTTCTTGATGTCCGTCCATGGCGGCCATCACCGCTGGGAAAATTCTATCATCGCCACCATGCAGATAACTCATGGGAATATCAGACTGCTCTTGCACACTGCCACCTTCATCTAAAATAATATAGGTAAAGGTAACAACCTTATTTTTCTTTACAACTTGATCAGGGTTTGATTCAGACATGTTTTTCTCGAGCACAAAATAAAGGGGGCAGTATAACAACTGCCCCCCAATATACCTAGCCGGTAGCTGCCCGGCCTTCAGCAAGATGTCAGTGGATTATCAGCCGATATTCTTGCGTACCTTCTTGATCATACGTATTTGTGCCACGGCCTGCGCCAGCTCGGACTCAGCCTTGGCAAAATCCATATCACCGGCGCGGTCTTTGAGCGCCTGCTCCGCATGTTTCTTGGCCTCTAATGCGGCCGCTTCATCCAGATCTGATGCACGTACGGCAGTATCAGACAGCACCGTGACCACGTGGGGCTGGACTTCCATGATGCCGCCGGAAACATAAAAATATTCCTGCTCACCACCTTCTCGGGTGACTCGGATTTCACCGGGTTTTAGCGGGGTCATCATCTGGGTGTGGCGGGGCATAATGCCCACTTCACCCATGATAGCGGGCGCGAGCACCATTTCCGCCGTACCCGAAAAAATCTCGGATTCTGCACTGACGATATCAACATGCATGGTCATTGCCATGATCGTTCTCCCATTTTCTAACTACCGACTCACATCAGTTACAAAGATTTGGCTTTCTCAACAACTTCATCGATGCTGCCAACCATGTAAAAAGCCTGCTCCGGTAAATCATCATAGTCACCATTCACGATGCCCTTAAAGCCGGCGATGGTATCTTTCAGCGAAACATATTTGCCGGGCGAACCGGTGAAGACTTCGGCCACGAAGAAGGGCTGGGACAGGAACTTTTGCACCTTACGGGCACGGGATACGATTTGCTTATCTTCTTCTGACAGCTCATCCATACCCAGAATCGCAATAATATCCTTCAACTCTTTATAACGCTGCAACGTGCCCTGTACCGAGCGGGCCACATCGTAATGCTCTTCACCGATAACCAGTGGATCCAGCTGACGAGAGGTGGAATCCAGTGGATCCACCGCAGGATAAATACCCAGCTCGGCAATCTGACGTGAAAGCACCACGGTGGCATCCAGATGCGCAAAAGTGGTAGCGGGTGAGGGATCGGTCAAATCATCGGCCGGTACATACACCGCCTGAATCGAGGTAATCGAACCGGTCTTGGTAGAAGTAATACGTTCCTGCAAATCGCCCATTTCAGAGGCCAGGGTTGGCTGATAACCCACCGCAGATGGCATACGTCCCAGCAGCGCGGAGACTTCGGTTCCAGCCAGGGTGTAACGATAAATATTATCGATGAATAACAGTACGTCACGACCTTCATCACGGAAGGCTTCGGCCATGGTCAGGCCGGTCAGCGCGACACGCAGACGGTTACCGGGTGGCTCATTCATCTGCCCGTAAACCAACGATACTTTATCCAGCACGTTGGATTCCTTCATTTCATGGTAGAAATCGTTACCTTCACGAGTACGTTCACCGACACCGGCAAATACGGAATAGCCGCTATGCTCGATGGCGATGTTTCGAATCAACTCCATCATGTTCACGGTCTTACCCACACCCGCGCCACCAAACAGGCCAACCTTGCCGCCCTTGGCGAAGGGACAAACTAAGTCGATAACCTTGATGCCGGTTTCCAGCAATTCTGCTGCAGGAGAAAGATCTTCATAAGCGGGTGCCTTACGATGAATCGCCATTTTCAACTCTTCACCGATCGGGCCTTTATCATCAATCGGATTACCCAGTACATCCATAATTCGACCCAGGGTTTTTACCCCCACCGGAACATTAATCGGTGCGCCCGTATTGCTCACTTGCATTTCACGTTTGATGCCATCGGTGGTACCCATGGCAATGGTGCGCACAACGCCGTCGCCCAGCTGCTGCTGAACTTCCATCGTCAAACCCACTTCATCAACAAGCAGAGCGTCATAAATCTTCGGCATACTGTCACGCGGAAATTCCACGTCCATAACCGCGCCAATAATTTGTACTATTTTTCCAGAACTCATATCAGTTCACCCTTCATTTTAGTTACGAGTGACGAGTGACGAGTGACGAGGCCGCATGTATCCGGTTTCTCGTCCTTCATCCCTCGTTACTATTAAATCTATACGGCTGCTGCACCTGCAACGATTTCCGACAATTCCTGCGTAATGGCAGCCTGTCGTGCCTTGTTGTAAACCAGCTCAAGATCATCGATTAGATCGCCGGCATTATCGGAAGCGCTCTTCATCGCAACCATTCGTGCCGCCATTTCACAGGCCACATTTTCTACTACGCCCTGATACACCAAGGACTCGATATAACGCACCAGCAAACCATCGAGTACCTCTTTCGCATCGGGCTCGTAAATATAGTCCCAATGATATGATAGTTCTTTCTCTTTACCATTGGGTTCTACCGGCAGCAGCTGTTCAACGATCGGCTCCTGGGTCATAGTATTGACGAAACGGTTATAAACCAGGAACAGACGATCGATTTCACCCTTATCATAGGCATCCAGCATCACCTTGACCGTACCGATCAGCGCAGCTACCCCGGGGTTATCACCCAACTGGGTCGCCTGCGCAGTGATGTTGCCAAAGCGTTTGAAAAACTGCGATGACTTCTGGCCAATGGTACAGAGATCGATCTCGACATCTTTCTCACGCCAGTCACGCATATCAGCCAGTGCTTGCTTGAACAAATTATTGTTAAGGCCACCGCAAAGACCGCGATCAGAAGATATAACGATATAACCAACGCGTTTGGGATTCTCCCGCGCCAGCAAATAATGATGCCTGTATTCTGGATGCGCGTAAGCGAGATGATGAATCACGTTGTGCATTTTGTCCGCATAGGGACGCGATGCTCGCATGCGATCCTGCGCCTTGCGCATTTTACTGGCCGCTACCATTTCCATCGCCCGCGTGATCTTCTGAGTATTCTTGATACTCTTGATCTGCGTGCGTATCTCTTTTCCGCTTGCCATACTGCTGTCTCCGGCCTACCAGCTGCTGGTGGATTTGAACTTCTCAATCGCCACTTTCATCGCTGATTCAATTTCTTCGTTAAAATCACCGCTCTCATTGATTTTATCCAGCAAGGCTGACTCACTAGATTTCATGTAAGCCTGCAAGGCCGCTTCAAAATCAACAATCTTTTTCACGTCGATATCATCAAGCGCACCGATGCTGGCCGCCAGCAATGAGAAGGCCTGCTCGGCAACGGTCATGGTTGAATACTGAGCCTGCTTCATCAACTCGGTCACACGTTGACCACGTTCGATCTGCTTGCGAGTCGATTCATCCAGATCTGAGGCAAACTGAGCGAAGGCCGCCAACTCACGATACTGGGCCAGATCAAGTCGAACACCGCCACCCAGCTTTTTAATGATTTTAGTTTGTGCCGCACCACCCACCCGGGATACGGACAGACCCGCGTTAATCGCAGGACGAATACCGGCGTTAAACAAATCAGTTTCAAGGAAAATCTGACCATCGGTAATGGAAATAACGTTGGTCGGCACGAAAGCAGACACGTCACCAGCCTGGGTTTCGATGATGGGCAGGGCGGTCAAAGAACCGGTCTTGCCTTTCACTTTACCGTTGGTGAGTTTTTCTACCTCGATCGGATTGATACGCGAGGCGCGTTCCAGTAAACGTGAATGCAAATAAAACACGTCACCCGGATAAGCTTCACGACCCGGAGGACGACGTAATAACAGAGAGACCTGACGATAGGCCCAGGCCTGTTTGGTCAGATCATCATAAATAATCAGCGCATCTTCACCACGGTCACGATAGAACTCACCCATGGCACAGCCAGCATAAGGGGCAATGAACTGCAGCGCGGCGGAGTCAGAGGCGGTAGCAGCAACAATAATCGTATGTTTCATGGCGCCGTGTTCTTCCAGCTTACGTACCACGCCAGCAATACTCGACGCTTTCTGGCCTATGGCCACGTAGATACATTTAACCCCGGTGTCTTTCTGATTGATAATGGCATCAATGGCTACCGCAGTTTTGCCGGTCTGCCGATCACCAATGATCAATTCACGCTGGCCGCGACCAATTGGCACCATGGCATCAATCGCCTTAAGGCCAATTTGCACCGGCTGATCAACCGACTGACGGGCAATAACGCCGGGAGCAATTTTTTCAATCGGTGAAGTCAGCTCTGTTTCAACCGGGCCTTTACCGTCGATGGGCAGGCCCAGGGCATTTACCACTCGACCCTGTAAGGCTTCACCCACTGGCACTTCCAGAATACGACCGGTACATTTGACCTTGTCGCCTTCTGTAATGTGTTCATAGTTACCCAGCACCACGGCACCGACAGAGTCGCGTTCCAGATTAAGCGCCATGCCAAACGTATTGCCGGGGAACTCAATCATTTCCCCCATCATTACGTCCTGTAAACCATGAATACGCACAATACCGTCAGACAGGCTGACCACGGTGCCTTCGTTACGTGCTTCGGTAACAGCTTCAAAACTTTCGACCTGTTTTTTAATCAGTTCGCTGATTTCTGCTGAATTCAATTGCATTATCAATATCCTCTTAATAACCGGCTAAGCAATTAATGTCTGCGCCAGTTTATTCAAATGTCCGGTAATAGAACCGTCAATGACCAGGTCACCTGCACGCACGATGGCACCCCCAATCAGGGTTTCATCGGTGCTTGCCGTCAGCCTGACGTCGCGTCCGAGTTTGTTTTTCAAACTATCCACCAGCGTCTGCTGTTGAGCATCGCTCAGAGGAAAGGCTGAGATCACTTCGGCATCGACGTAGCGCTCGGCTTCGGCCCGGTGCTGTTCATATAAAAGTGCGATTTCCGGCAACACATTTAGACGACCATTGCCTGACAGTACGCGAATAAAGTTTCGTCCCACTGTGTCCAGTCCTTCACCGGCAACGTTCAGAATAAGTTCGACCAGATCGTCCTTGCTGACTTCGGGATTCCCAATCAGCCGATGCACCTGCTCATCACTGACTATCATCGCCGCAAGTGCCAGCATTTCAGACCAGCTTTTCAGATCGTTTTTATCCTTAGCCAGATCGAAGGCGGCCTGTGCGTAAGGACGTGCAATGGTACTTTTTTCTGCCATGCTTGAATCCCTTTACAGTTGAGCAACGAGATCGTTCAACAGATCTTCGTTGGCTGCCGCATCGATCTCACGTTTGAGCACTTTGCTCGCACCCGCAATCGCCAGAATTGCTACCTGTCCACGTAATTCCTCACGTGCCCGGTTAACTTCCTGCTCGATTTCTGCGCGTGCTGCGATGAGTAGACGTTCGCCTTCATTGCGTGCCGTTGTTTTGGCTTCTTCAACAATTTCACTGCTGCGCTTCTGCGACTGACCGATAATCTCCTGTGCCTGCTGTTTGGCTTCATGCAGAACTTCTGTAGCACGTTTCTCTGCTAATTCCTGTTCATGTTCACCACGTTCAGCGGCAGCCAGACCATTGGCAATTTTCTTTTTGCGTTCGTCCAGCGCAGCCATAATCGGCGGCCAGACAAACTTCATGCAAAACCAGACAAAAAATACAAAAGTAATCGACTGGCCGAAAAGCGTTAAATTAATATTCATACCGGAACCCTACGGATTAATTATTCACGGATTTTATTTATTTCCCGGCAGTTTTACGCAGCCACTGCAAACAGAACATACATGGCAATACCTACTGCAATCATCGGTACAGCATCAACCAGACCCATAACAATAAAGAACTGGGTACGCAGCATCGGAATCAATTCCGGCTGGCGTGCGGCACCTTCAAGAAAACGGCCACCCAATACGCCGATACCTACGGCGGCACCCAGTGCTCCTAGTCCCATCATCAGTGCGCCGGCGATGTACAGCATTGCTGTTGCTTCTGTCATTTCTATCTCCTCATCAAATAATACAAAAATTACAATTAAGTTAAAAAATTAGTGTTCACTGTGTGCCATATCCATATACACAATGGTTAAGGTCATAAAGATAAACGCCTGCAGCGTTACAATCAAAATATGGAAAATAGCCCAGCCCAGTTGCAGCACGCCACCAAATAAACCAACGGCAAAGCCACCGCTAAACATCAGCGCAATCAGGATAAAGATCATTTCACCCGCATACATATTGCCGAACAATCGCAGTGATAATGAAACGGGTTTGGCTATCAGGGAAACAAATTCAAGCAGGAAGTTAATCGGAATGAAAATCGCCTGGACGATGACATTCTTCGACTGGAACGGCTGTAAGGTCAACTCACCGGCAAAACCACCGATGCCTTTAATTTTAATACTATAGAACAGCATCAGGAAAAAGACTGACAGGGCCATACCAAAGGTCGCATTCGGATCGGTGGAGGGTACGACTTTCATAAAGTGTATGCCCAAGACCTTAGCCAGTCCAGGAATCCAGTCCACCGGCACCAGATCCATCATATTCATTAAAAAGATCCAGACAAACACGGTCAGTGCCAGCGGCGCGACCAGATCATTTTTTGCACTAAAGGAACCACGGACACTGGTATCGACGAATTCTACAATCATCTCGACAAAATTTTGCAGGCCGCCGGGGACACCTGCATGAGCATTTTTAGCCACCTTGCGGAAAAAGTAGAGAAACACCAGGCCCAGCAAGGTTGACCAGAACATGGTATCCACATGGATGGCCATGAAGCCCATGTCTTTGGCTTCAAGTGCCGTATGGGCGAAACCCCAGTCTCCGTTCGGGTGCTGACCCCAGGCCAGGTTTTGTAAATGATGTTTTATGTATTCTGTGGATGTAAGCGTGTCGCTGGACATAATGTGTAGTCAAACCTGTTTCAATAATGTTTGATAAAACTAAATCTTTTAGAATAACGCATTGGCTGGGCGGTGTTTATTGCCGACCCCAACGTGCCGTAAGCGGGCCGAAGAAATATCCGACCTGGGTCACGACAAACCCTAATATGACATCAGCAGGCTCCAGCTTAAAAACGCGAAGCCCTAAGATCAGCAATGCAATAACTATCAGAAAACGCAGTGCCGTTCCTTTGTAAAGGCCGGCCATAATGGCTGATGGCTGGTTATCGGCACAATCGGTATCAAGTTTAAATCGCCAGCCGCTATACAGGGTTGTAGTGATAGTGACAGCCCCACCGTAAAGCAGACCGCCGCCATGTTCTATACCCCATATCAGGTATGACCACGCTATCAATATGGATATGAGCAGTCCCTGAACCCCTACCATTTTGTAGAGCATCTGCCGGTACGCTTTCGCAGCAAAGCTCATGCCTCGCGTGACCGGCCGGGGATCAACCCATTGAGGATAGATCGCAGAAAAATACCGGGATTGCTTACTGACATGTTTGTGGTGCTGATAACTCACTCAGGCCGGATGACTCAGGCGCGCGCAGTATACTGGCTACACCATAAAGCGTCAATGATGGGCATATAAATGAAATTTGTTCGTGCAAGTGAAAAATACCGGCTTAAAAAAGCAATAGTATCAATATATTGGCAATTACTTAATATGCGTAAGGATACCGTCAAGCTCATCAAGAGTGTTGTAATGGATCACCATTTTACCCTTGCCCTGACGATTATGCTGAAACTGAACCTTCGCTCCCAGTGTCCGTGCTAAATTTTCTTCCAGATGAACCGTATCGGCATCGGGTTTTTTATTCATCCCACCACCATCACTGGCGGGAGCCTGTAACTTGCGCACCAGACGTTCGGTCTCTCGCACCGACAGGCCTTTGACTTCTACCTGACGCGCGGCCTGAATTTGTTGCGCACTCTCCTGCAAGGGTAACAGTGCACGCGCGTGCCCCATTTCCAGTTTGCCTTCCACCAGCATTTGCTTCACCACCGGCTCCAGACTCAGCAGGCGCAGAAGGTTGGAGACCGCTGCACGTGAACGGCCTACCGCTTCAGCGGTTTCCTGATGGGTCAGCCCGAATTCTTCGATCAGACGTTGCAGTGCAGTGGCTTCTTCAACGGGATTGAGTTCCTCACGTTGAATATTTTCAATCAGCCCCATGGCCATGGCAGCCTGATCCGGCACATCCCGAATCACCGCCGGGATCTCGTGCAAACCCGCTAACTGGGTGGCACGCCAACGCCGCTCACCAGCGATAATTTCATACTTGCTTCCAGCAACACTGCTCAATGGTCGTACCACGATTGGCTGCACCACCCCCTGGGCACGAATTGAATCGGCCAGTTCCTGCAGAGTATCGGCAGAAAAATCCTGACGCGGCTGGAAGCGACCACGCTGGATTATGTCCACAGGCAAATTTTGCAAACCTTCATTGGCCGGTACACTGCTTGCCGACGAGCCGGCCATCGCACTTGCCGCTGAACTGCCTAACAGCGCATCCAGTCCGCGCCCCAGTCCTCGTTTTTTTGCTGCCATACTTTTCTCTATTTCTTGTGGTAAAGAACTCAGGCTGTCGCCTCAGCCAGTGCATCGCTTTCATTGCGGCGCAGAATTTCCCCGGCCAGCGCCAGATAAGCTATCGCGCCACGGGAGCTTTTATCGTAATGAATCACCGGCAGACCATGACTGGGGGCTTCGGCCAGGCGGACATTGCGGGGAATCACGGTGCGATAAACCTGATCGGCAAAATGCCCGATTAACTGGCCGGAAACATCATTGGCCAGATTATTGCGGGGATCAAACATGGTACGCAGCAGACCTTCCACTTTCAAACGCGGATTCACCGACTGACGCACGTTCTCGATGGTTTCAAGCAAAGCCGTTAGTCCTTCCAGCGCATAATATTCACACTGCATCGGAATCATCACAGAATCCGCCGCCACCAGTGCATTCAGGGTCAACATATTCAATGAAGGCGGGCAATCAATAAGGATGAAATCGTAATTGTCCTTAATATCCTCCAGCACCACCCGCAGGCGACGTTCCTTCCCCATCTTTTGCATCAGCGTAACTTCGGCCGCAGTCAGATCGCCATTGGCTGGCAGCACATCGTAATTAACCAGGTCATTGCGCTGCATGACCTGGCTGATCTCCGCCTCACCCAGAAGCAAGTCACAGGTGGTCAGTAACATTTCATGTTTATTAACACCGCTGCCCATGGTGGCGTTACCCTGCGGATCCATGTCCACCAGTAACACCCGGCGCTTGGTGGCCGCCAGCGAAGCCGCCAGATTAATACAGGTGGTGGTTTTGCCCACCCCGCCTTTCTGATTGGCAATGGCTATAATTTTGCTCATTCAGGTCTTCCTGAGGTTGTGTTCAAATTAAACGCTAATAAGCGATCCCCGGTTTATTTTACCCGGGATGGGGTCGTTGCTGCGGTTCGCGCCTTCGGCGAACGGGTATGACTGAAGTCGAACCTACAGCGGATCAATTTTTTTAATAATCAGCAGGTTGCGCTCCGCATCCAGCAACGGCACCCGCAATTCTATATTCTTCGCCAGCGTATAGGGCTTCGGTAATTCAGTCAGCTCGGTCGCCGGGTACACGCCTTTCATGGCCATCAATACCCCATCTATCGCGAGTAGATGCTCCACCCCACTGACAAATTCGGCCAGACTTGAATAAGCACGAGAGACTATCGTATCGAATTTTACCGGCGGCGCAAATACTTCGACTCGTGACTGTACCACAGTCACGTTGTCCAGCCCCAGCTCTGCAACCGCCTGAGTGACAAATCGGGTTTTTTTGCTATTACTGTCAAGCAGGGTGAAATGATATTGCGGACAAACTAAGGCCAGCGGAATACCCGGCAGACCCGCGCCGGTTCCCACATCCAGAACCTGTGATCCATGTAGATGGGGGTGAATCACCAGACTGTCAAACAGGTGGCGCACCAGCATCTGTGCGGGCTTGCGCACGGCAGTAAGATTGTAACTGCGGTTCCATTTGGCCAGTAAATCCAGAAAAGCCAGTAGCTTTTCCTGAGTCGCCTTATCAAGATTTAGCCCGAGACTGTCCAGTCCCTGCGCCAGCTCGCCTGCCAGTGAATACTCCATTTGGTCAACTCCTACGGCGCGATCGCCGCATTTGTCAACTTATCCAGTGCGCTCGTCATTTTATTCACGATCACGCTACGGTTTTTAATCTCATGCCGATCAGCAATATATTGAGGGTCGTTGTAACTCAACCAGACCTGACCTTCGGCATCTTCCCAGGCCAGTGCTTTCATCGGCAGGTCGATGCCAGCGGTTTGCTGGCTGGTAAAGAAGTGGCTGCCCAGCTTCGGATTACCAAACAGCAGTAATTCGGTCGGCCGCAATGGAATCCCAGCCTTTTTCGCGCCGGCATCATGTGACCAACGGGTCACAATGGTAATGCCTTTTTTCGTTAGCCGTTCCTGCAGCCGATCCAGCGTGACACTGACACTATGGGCGCTTTTCTTTGAAATCAGTCCGTGCTCATCCGCCATGGCTGGTACTGCCAGCAGACTTATAAGCACGCTCAGCAACCCCGCCGATAAATACCGTTTCATACTCTTTTTCCTTATTGTTTTAACCTGTTTTTTTCTTCAGATAAACCAGTAACAGTGAAATGGCTGCGGGTGTCATACCGGGGATGCGTGCTGCCTGCCCCAGTGTTTCAGGTCGAGTTCGCTGCAGTTTCTCACAAACCTCGGTGGAAAGCCCGTTGACCACAGTGTAGTCAAAATCTTCAGGTAGAGCACGTTCCTGATGGCGACGACTGCGGGCAATATCACCTTCCTGCCGGTCGATATAGCCAGCGTACTTGGCCTGCACTTCAACCTGCCCAGCAACCGCTTTCGATGCAACTGGCTCACCGCTATCCGGCAGGCTCATCAACGAGTCATAACTCACCCCCGGTCTGCGCAATAAATCCCAGAGCTTTGTCTCCCGGCTCAGGGACTGGCCCAGCACCCGCTGAGCCTCGGTCTCCGGTAAATTCGCGGGACGCAACCAGGTGGCCTGTAAACGCGCCCGCTCAACCTCGATGGCTTCGCGCTTTTCACTAAACCGTTGCCAGCGAGTTTCATCTACCAGACCCAGTTCATGACCGGTTTCAGTCAGGCGCAGATCGGCATTATCTTCACGCAGCAGCAAACGGTATTCAGCACGGCTGGTAAACATACGGTAAGGTTCCAGCGTACCCAGCGTGATCAGATCATCGACCATCACCCCCAAATAAGCTTCATCCCGACGCGGACACCAGCTCTCGCGATCCTGTGCCTGACGCGCGGCATTGAGTCCCGCCAATACCCCCTGTGCAGCGGCTTCTTCATAGCCGGTGGTACCGTTGATCTGACCGGCAAAAAATAGCCCCGCCAGATGCCGGGTTTCCAGTGAGGGCTTTAGATCACGCGGGTCGAAAAAATCGTATTCAATCGCATAACCGGGACGGGTGATATGCGCCTGCTCAAAACCTTTGAGCGTGCGTACAAAGGCCAGCTGCACATCAAACGGCAGGCTGGTGGAAATTCCATTGGGATACACTTCTCTGGTTTGCAAGCCTTCCGGCTCGACAAAAATCTGGTGCGAGTTACGCTCGGCAAAGCGTACTACCTTATCCTCGATGGAGGGGCAATAACGCGGCCCCACGCCCTCGATGACACCGCTATACATGGGTGAGCGTTCCAGTCCGTTGCGAATAATTTCATGGGTCTGTTCGCTGGTGTAACTGATATGACAGGGCACCTGTGCGGGATGATCGGCAGCGGAGCCGATAAATGAAAACACCGGCACCGGATCATCACCGGGCTGCGCTTCGAGCTGGCTGTAGTCGATGGTATTGCCGTCAATGCGCGGCGGGGTGCCGGTCTTAAGTCGATCGACCTTAAACGGTAACTCACGTAAACGCTGCGAAAGCGCATTGGCAGGCGGATCCCCCGCCCGCCCACCGGCATAATTCGATAAGCCAATATGAATGAGCCCGCCTAGAAACGTGCCCACGGTCAAGACCACCGTGCGCGCCTGAAACCGCAGCCCCATTTGAGTGACCACCCCGGTAACACGATCCTGTTGCACAATGAGATCATCCACGGCCTGCTGAAACAGGGTCAGGTTTGGCGTGTTTTCCAGCACCTGACGCACCCCCTGTTTATACAGGGCACGATCGGCCTGCGCGCGGGTCGCGCGCACGGCCGGGCCTTTGCTGGCATTAAGAGTGCGAAACTGAATCCCGGCCCGATCGATGGCCCGACCCATGAGCCCGCCTAAGGCATCAATCTCCTTAACCAGATGCCCCTTGCCAATGCCACCAATAGCCGGGTTGCAACTCATCTGCCCCAGAGTATCAATATTGTGCGTCAGCAGCAGTGTGCTGGCCCCGGTGCGGGCAGCGGCCAGTGCCGCCTCGGTACCGGCATGGCCGCCACCAACAACGATGACATCAAATTTATCGGGATAAATCATAATTAAAAACTTGAACCACGGAGGACACAGAGATTTTTAATCTCAGGGGGGGGCTTAATCAATTTGTTTTCCTCTGTGACCTCCGTGTCCTCTGTGGTAAAAAATTTTATCTATTAGTCTAAGGATACATTGTACAATCTGGCCAGAAATTAGCCAAACTACAGAAGTGGAATCAGCGGGAACCCGGCAAAGTAGCAAACATGCTTTCCACGGCGGCATTGATGCGCTGCTGGCGAAGACTATTATCCATTTCCAGGGTCACCATGGTTTGCAGTGCCGAGCGCCAGATGTTTTTCCCGCTGCGCGCATCAACGACATAAATTATCAGGGTGCCTTTTTCCATTTTCTGCCCATCGACCGCTGCTGCGGTAATCCCCGGCACGATTCCAAAGCGCTGCAAAATGACATTATCGTCCATATCATTTTCCAGTGCCGCAACATAGGCAAGAAAATAATCCACACCGGCAGCATTGCTCTGCATCACATAATTTCTTTGCCGCAGTGACAGGTGAATCGCTTCTTCAATCATGCTATCAATTTTAGCCCCCTGAAAACGGGGGTCGGCGTGAAATTCGAGTGACTCCGGTAACCAGGCAAAACGCGCCTGTGCGGGAATATTTACACCCGGCTCACTCACTGATAACACGGCCGGTGCGGAGGGGGAAAAGCGGGAGCTAACTTCGGTTTCTGTCGTACAGCCTGAAAGAAAACCCAGCAGGGCTAAACTTAAGAGTAACGCGGGTAAGTACAGAGCAGAACGCCAGAATATCGGATTGAAAAGCATGAATAATCTTCTTTATGCAAATGAAAATTAGACTGCACAGTAGATTGTTATAACAGCGTCTACAAATCAGGCAGCCAGATGACTGCCCATTGTATCCAATCCATCACGACTGTCCATGATCGTGTTCATTATATTTTCCAGTTGCTTTTCATTCAGCGATAGCATCTGCAAAATACCCAGCGGGGCCAATACGGTAGGCTCATCACCAATACCCTGCTGCGCCAACATACGATTAGCAATCAACACTATGTTGGCATATACCGCATGTTCACCAACATAAGATACGTTGTGGTGTTCGAATACGGCAGTAATGATTTCTTCCGGTAAATGCCAGCTGCGCAAAAGGTGCAGTCCGACTTCAGCATGGCTGATTCCCAACACTCGCTCTTCAACCTCGATTGCCTGCAGATCCGGATTTTGCTTTTGATTCAGTTTCACCTTTTCAAGCTCTGGTTGAAAATTCTGTGATAGCGCCAAATAGCCAATATTTTGTAGCAAACCTGCTAGCCAGGCGGTCCCCTGCAGCACATCTTTAATGCCGGTTGCTTTGGCAATCGCCTGTGACAGAGCCGCCGCATACACGGCATGACGCCAGAAGCCATGTAAGTCAATTCCGGATTTACCGCTACTTTGCAGATTTCCCATCACTGCGATACCTAAGGCCATGTTCAGAGCCCCCTCAAATCCAAGTGCCGTCATTACCGCCTGTTTGACCGTTTTTATCTGTCCCTGATTACCGAAGAAGGGGGCATTGGCATAGCGAATCAATTGTGCGGCAATAGCCGGATCATGCTCAATGATCATATCCAGCTCATCCATGCCAGCATCGGGGTGGTTGCGAATATCAAGTAGCTTCTGTGCGGTCTGTGACATAGGAGGAAGGCTGTTAAGCGACACCAGCGATTCACGGATACGTTGTGCCGTATTGTTATCGGCCTGAACAATCGTATCAACCTCAGTACTTTCCGGTGCATCTTCCGCCCACACCGGCAGGTTGAAAAACTCATCCACCGCCACCGACCTGGTATAAAGCCGACCCTGTACACAGGGGCAATGCCAGCTTACCAGCAGTTTTTCCTGAGCCGTAGACTCAACGCCCTTTGCGGTCAAATCCAGATGCATGACATGACACATGGAAATAATTGTTTTGGCAATGCCCTGGGCATCCTGATGACTGACAATCCGACTGATAATCAGATCTTCAATAATTAATCCGCGAATGGGATAGTCCTTTAAAATCTGTATGGATGATCGGTTACCGCCAAAATCATCCAGAAAAATACTAATTCCGATATTATCAATGTCTCCCAGCACAATGCCGGCTTTCTCGGGGGACTGCATAATTGCACTCACCGGCACCGTCATTTGCATGACGCCGGCGTCCAGCCCGGTTTCATCCAGAACGGTCTTCAACAGGGCGGAAAAACCGCTGCTTCGCAGCATCCCGGATGGCATGTGCAGCCGCATTTTTAAATCAGCCTGCTGCTGATGCAGGTGCTTGAGCTGCATACAGGCCTGACGTAGAAACCATTCACCCACCGGCTGAATTAAACCGGCCAGTTCAGCCAAAAACAGAATATCCTGGCTGCTTATCTCAGCATAGTCAGGATGTTCCCAGTACAACTCAGCCTCTGCCACGATGATTTTTTTCTGTTCCAGCTCAAGTACCGGTTGAAAATGCAGGCGCAGCTCATCTTTTTCCAGTGCATGACGCACGGCATCCGCAACCTTAAAGCGTTCAAGATCCTGCGCTCTGATATGCGAGTTAAAAACTTCTGACTGGTTACCCGTTTTTTGTCGGGCACTGTTTATCGCGGTATTAGCACTCTGAATCAGCCCCCCCATTTCATCACTATCGCTGGGATAAAGCGCCAGGCCAATCTTGGTTTTCACTTCCAGTGCCTGTGACTGAAAATTAATCGGCACGGATAATGCAGTTTCAACTTTGCGAATGATGACGTGCACATCTTCCTGTCGGGACAGATCATTCAAAATGCAGGCAAAGGTTTGCTCATCATAACGGCCAATGCTGTCGCTGGCTCGCAACACGCAACCTAATCGCTCAGAGCAGGCTCGTAACACTCTCTCATTTTCTGCTACTGCGTGCTCATCCCTGCCCTCAACATGAATAAACATCAAGGCCATATGTTGAGAATAGCGCCGTGCTCGCTTAAGTTCGTATTCCAGGCACTCTATAAATAATTTCTGCTGTGGCAAGCCGGTGAGTTCATCAACATCTGCGAGGGTACTTGTCTGCCCATCGGGAACGGTCGTCAGTACCGGGGTTGCAGACTGGCGTTTAATCCGGGCTCGCAATACAACGTGGGTGATAGTGGTGAGTAAATTGTTACTGTTCACTTCACGCTTCAGCATGTAATCCTGTACGCCATTGCCCATCGCTTTACGCAGCAAATTTTGATCGGGCTCATCGATTAAAATGATCATCGGAAGATCACCGACTTCATCCTTGATGGCATTGAAAAGAACTAAATTTTGAATGCCCCGTGAAACGGAATCTACGAGGGCAATATCGAAGCTATATTGTTTAACTTTAGCAATCGCATCCTGCAATGAATTAACCGCACAGACTTCCAGTTTCTGTCGTTCGATTATCCCCTGATCCAGATTACCGGACTCCGAATCCTGCAATAATTCCTGCAGTAACTTTAATTCAACCGGGTTTTGCTCAACCAGCAAGAGCCTAAGCCTGCTTTCATTTTGCCTGCATGCATTCCCTGTCATTGTTTCACACTCATGTTGGTTTTTTGAACTCGGCGACTAACCCAAATCTACTCCAGCACCTTTCCACTAATATGGAGGTATCAGTTAAAGCGCTGTGCAGCTTAATGTCGGTAGCCAAGCTAAAATCTTTAGCCTGAAATTTGATTATTTCTATAAAATCACAGAGTTATATCCTTACAAAAACAACCCTGCAAAGATAGAGTTTTGAGATTAACGATAGCAGTAATGCCGGTCTAATCATTCGAAAATTCAAATGCATCGGAATAATAGGATTCCAGATTCAGCCCCTGAGCAGGGAAGGCATCCCGTCCGGCATAAACCATCACCGGCGGCCCGGAAGCATAAATTTCATAGCCGCTTAAATCCGCAAAGTCCAACAGAATAGCGTCGTGTACATAACCTGTACGTCCCTGCCAGCCTGCATCAGCTTCAGAAAGTACCGGGTGGTACTCAATATGAGGATGCTGCTCGGCCCATTCCTGCGCCAACTCATGCATGTACAAATCGTCCTGCTTGCGCGCCCCCCAGTACAGGTGGATCGGCTGCTTAATACCCAGTGCCAACGCGTGTTCAATAATGCCCTTTATTGGCGCAAAGCCGGTTCCACCGGCCATAAAAATAATCGGGCAAGCAGAATCCTCACGCAGGAAAAATTGCCCATAAGGCCCTTCGATGCGCATGATGTCCTTGAGCTTGAGAGAATCAAAGACCTGTCCGGTGAAACGACCATTTTTAACATGGCGAATATGTAACTCCAGATCATGATCTTCATGTGGCGCATTGGCCAGCGAAAACGCGCGTTTGCGTCCGTCATCCAGTAAAAAATCAATGTACTGTCCGGCCAGAAACTGCATCCGATCGGCTTCTGGCAATTTAAGCATCACCAGCATCACATCGTGATTCAAACGCTTCAATGCCGTAATTCGGCAGGGCAGGGTTTTAATTTCGATATCATTACTGCTTTCAACCTCATCCGACTCAATGATCAAATCACTTTGCGCATGGGCCTGACAAAAAATCGCCATGCCTTCGGCTTCGTCCTCTTCGGATAGAGCCATTGGCGGGCCATCGGGATAGGACACCTGGCCGGATTTCAATTTACCCAGACAGGCACCACAAGCCCCATCACGGCAACCATAGGGTAAACTGATACCCTGACGCAGGCCGGCATCGAGCACGGATTCATCCGCTTCGATATTAAAACAGTGGCCACTTGGTTCAATTTTTACGGAATAACTCATAAAATCACTCAACTATTAATAATGTGGAGCATTATCACTCAATGACAGCACAAGGAAAAGACTTTACCCAGGTTTTTATCATCGGCTGCGGTGGTATTGGCCAGCTCGTCGCCCGCCAGTGGCAGCAGGCAAACCTGCCCGTCACTGGACTGATTCGCTCAAAAAGCAGCGCCGAGCAACTTCTCAGGCAAGGCATTACGCCTCTGACGCTGGATCTGGATAACTCCACCACCGAAACATCCCCTTCTATTCTACCAAGATTAGCCCTGGATCAGGCACTGGTCTATTATTTTGCTCCGCCACCGAAATCCGGTAATCAGGATCCGCGCATAACCCACTTTCTTCGACTCATCGAGGCCGCACCACCTCCCGCCCGGATTGTCTATCTCAGCACCTCAGGGGTCTATGGCGATCAGGGCGGTCGTCTGATTGATGAAGAAACCCCGGTGCGGCCCGTGGCGGCACGTGCCAAACGCCGCTATTTTGCTGAACAGGCCGTGCGCCGCTGGGGCGAAACGCAACAGGTTCCGGTGATCACCCTGCGCACCGGCGGAATTTACGGGCCAGGTCGCCTGCCTTTAAAGCGCATTCGGGATCAGCTTCCCATTATTCACGAACACCTGGCGCCAGTAACCAACCGCATCCACTCCGCCGATCTCGTGCAGGCCTGTGTGGCGGCAGCTAAAAAGGGCGGCAGCGGACGAATTTATAATATCAGTGATGGCTCGCAGAGTAATATGACTGAATATTTTAATCTCATCGCAGACTATTTTGACCTGCCCCGGCCTCCTAACATTGACTGGACTGAAGCGAAAAAACAATTGAGTGCCGGTATGCTGTCCTATTTGCAGGAGTCCCGCCAGCTTGATAACCGGCGCATGCTAAATGAATTGGGGGTACAGCTGCACTATCCTAATCTGCAGTGGGGGCTGGCAAGTTGTAAAATAAACAGGGGGGGGTAGGGGGGGGTAGGGGGGTGTACGACTGTAGGTTCGCTTTCAATCGAATGGGGAGGAATTAATGGACTGTTGGGGCTTCATGTTTGTAGGTT
>UOFY01000039.1_pt1 | contig 31177 bp, 31 predicted proteins | sample 1990141 | NCBI WGS metagenome assembly UOFY01 (sample SAMEA4728526, study PRJEB27164) | hydrothermal vent metagenome | biome: marine basaltic hydrothermal vent biome; feature: marine hydrothermal vent; material: mineral | place: Pacific Ocean | collected 2011-06-14/2011-07-23 | depth 1741 m | reverse complement strand
CGGTGTGTTCTTTGAATGGGTTACCATCACATCCGTTTGCCCTGAGTGAAGGTGAACGGTGTGTTCTTTGAATGGGTTACCATCACATCCGTTTGCCCTGAGCGAAGGCGAACGGTGTGTTCTTTGAATGGTTTACCACCACATCTGTTCGCCCTGAGCGAAGGCGAACGGTGTGGTTTTTGAATGGTTTACCACCACATCCGTTCGCCCTGAGCGAAGGCGAACGGTGTGTTCTTTGAATGGGTTACCATCACATCCGTTCGCCCTGAGCGAAGTCGAAGGGTGTTTTTTTGAACAGTTCGGGTTTCCACGCTCTGTGTGGGAACACATATCTCGCATCACCTTGCTTGAGTGAGGTTTAATCAGACAAACGAGGTTAAAAATCGAAGGATAGTAGTGTTTATGATAATTTCTGGATAGCCGTGAGACATACCCTTTACTTTTTAGCGCGATGTCGCACAAAATATTTTTCCAGTTCAACCAGAAATAATACAGAAGAGCTGACCAGTAAAATGCGTACCCACATATTGAAATCAATGCTTGTCGTGCCAAATAAAGACTGCATTGAGCTAAGGTAGGTAAAACCAAGCTGGAATACAATGAGTATAGCAATGGCAATTAAAACATAAGGGTTGCCGACCAGGCCTGCCCGGTTAAATATCGAGGCGGTAAGATAACGAGAGTTGAACAAATAAAAAATCTCGAACATGACCAGAGTGTTCACCGCCACGGTTCGTGCATGTTCGATACTGACTCCCTGTGCCATCTCCCATTGAAAAAGCCCAAAGGTGCCACTCATTAAAATAACCGATACAAAGGCAATGCGCCAAATCAAATGAAAACTAAGCAGCGGCTCATGAGTGTCGCGGGGGGGACGTTGCATGATCTTCTGTTCGGGAGGTTCGAAAGCCAGTGACAAGGCTAGTGTTACTGCGGTAACCATATTGACCCAGAGAATTTGCACTGGCGTTAACGGCAATTGATGAAAGCCAAATAAGATCGCGGCAAGAATAATCAGCGCTTCCCCACCATTGGTTGGCAGAATAAAAAGAATTGTTTTTTTGAGGTTGTCATAAACTGTGCGTCCTTCTTCTACGGCGTGAGCGATGGAGGCAAAATTATCATCAGCCAGTACCATTTCAGCTGCTTCTTTGGCGGCTTCCGTGCCGTTGTGACCCATCGCAATGCCAACGTCAGCACGCTTCAATGCCGGGGCATCATTTACCCCATCTCCGGTCATGGCGACGGTCAAACCCAACTCCTGCATCAGTCTTACTAACAGTAGCTTATGTTCAGGATTAACGCGTGCATACACATCAACATCCTGTACGCGTTGTTGCAAGCTATCTTCACTCATTAAGTCGAGTTCCTGCCCGCTGAGTACTTCATCCGAATTAATAAGCTTGAGTTGCCGGGCAATGGCACGGGCGGTTGCCGCGTGATCACCGGTAATCATTTTTATCCGGATGCCCGCTTCATGACATGTTTTTATTGCCGCTATCGCTTCCTCACGAGGTGGATCAATAAAGCCAAACATACCCAGCATAATTAGCCCGTTTTCCACATCGCTAAATTTTAGTTCTATTTTTTCAGCGTCCACGGATTTCATGGCAATGGCCAATACTCGCTGACCCTGTTGTGCTATTTCTTCAATACAGCTCAGCCAGTAGTCTTTATCTATTAATTGTTCACCGTGAATGGTTTTCTGATGAGTACACATCTCTAATAGGCGTTCAGGAGCCCCTTTGAGAAAAATGAAGGCATCACCGCTGTGACTATGATGAAGTGTGGCCATAAAGCGATGCTCGGATTCAAAAGGAATGAGATCCGTACGGGGGTATTGTTTTGATACGGTTTCAATTTCTAATCCGGCTTTTAGCCCGGCTACTAATAAAGCTCCCTCCATGGGATCGCCGTGAACTCGCCATTCAGTATCTTTATGTTCTAATGACGCATCATTGCATAGCACGGCTGCCCTGATAGTCTCCAGCAGCAGCGGTTTTTCATCAGGCAACACATTCATGTCCGACAATGATATTGAACCATGCGGATCATAGCCGCTACCGCTAAGTTTAAACATACAGTCGTGGGTTGCAATCATCCGCACAGCCATTTCATTGCGGGTCAGGGTTCCGGTTTTATCCGAACAAATCACGGTTACTGCCCCCAGTGTTTCCACTGCGGGTAGTCTGCGGATAATGGCATTTCTTTGTGCCATGCGTTGCACGCCAAGTGCCAGTGTGATGGTCATGATAGCGGGTAGTCCTTCGGGGATTGCCGCCACCGCAAGGCTTACTGCAGCCAGGAACATTTCAGCTATGGCATAGTCCCGAACCAGTGAACCAAAAGCAAAGGTAATGATGGCAAGCGTTAAAATGGCGAGGGTAAGCCAGCTTCCAAACTGGGCCATTTGGCGTAATAAGGGTGTTGTCAGTGCCTCTACCTCTGACACCAGCGTGCTAATGCGACCAATCTCTGTTTGTGTCCCTGTTGCAATGACGACTCCACTTCCCTGACCATGTGTTACCAGGGTGCCCGAATAGGCCAGGCAACGACGGTCGCCGAGTATGGCTTCTGCTGCGACTGCTTGAGTTGTCATTTCTACAGCTATCGATTCACCGGTTAATACTGATTCCTGAATCTGCAATCCCTTGACGCGGAACAGGCGGAGGTCAGCGGGCACTTTATCGCCTGGTTGCAACAAGACAACATCACCGGGCACGACTTCTTCAGCCGGGATGGTGATTTGTTTGTTATCACGTAATACCATGGCATTAGGAGAAAGCATTTGTCGAATGGCTTTTAAGGCGTGCTCAGCCTTACCTTCCTGCACGAATCCAATTGCGGCATTAATAAACACCACTGCAAGAATTACACTGGCATCGATCCAATGTCCAAGCATGGCCGTGACCGCTGCCGCTGCCATCAACACGTAGATCAGTAGATTATGGAATTGATAGAAAAATCGAAGTAGTAAGCCACGCGCCTCCGGCTCGGGAAGTCGATTCGCTCCGTGCATGGCTAGTCTGATATTGGCTTCTTTATTTGATAATCCGCCCGCGCTTGAATCGAGTGACTCGAAGATGGACGCTACATTTTTGGAATGCCAGTTTGTTGATATTGAAATCGGGCTAGTCGTTTGACCATTCGGTGTTTTAAATGTTTTAAGTGAAGGTCGCATCATGACAGTTCCTACAAAGACAGCCCCTCTTCTTAACCCTCTTCCCGCTGGGGAGAGGGGAGGCGCTTATTGCCCATCAAAGTCATCAGGCCACCGCAGCCGATTCTACATAATCAGTACCATAATTCAGAGCAGTGACCAGATCCGGTTTTTCTTTTCGGTTTGGCAGGTAGCGGCCCAGAGTCAGGATTTGTCGCTTGTCCCGATTGCCGGGGGAGGTGGCCAGATGCACCCAGGCCGGTTGTCCATAGCCGTTACCAAATTCATGAATGACTTGATCAATGTCCAGCTCGTTGATACGTAGGCAGACGTAGGCGAATAACTGGAAGTTAGCATTTACATCACTGCGTAGTGGGCGACCGGTTACCGCGAGTACGCGCTCACTGATTTTACGGCGAATCCGGCGGGTGGCTGGATGGCTGAGGAAGCGATCCGGCAGCTGTACATCGGCAGCCTGACCGTGCATGTGCTGGGAACTTTTTGAGCCGCCGATTTTAGTATTCAAACTGGGACAGCGATAGCCGCTGGTAATCCGTAGCGGCACACCCAGCATGTCGCGAATCGGCTGCAGGGTGGTGCTGCATAGGTAAGCCAGATTAGCGACGATATTTTCGGGCGGGTTGAATTGATCTTTGGCAATTGCCTCATCGCGCTCAGCGGTGCTGGAGCGCAGGAACTCATTCAGCGTGAAGTTTTTTGATAGTCGTTGATTTATATTCATGGTGTTGCCTCCGTGCTGTTTTTTTTAAAATGGGGTGTATCTAGTACAGAATATCTGCGAATACAATTACATCCGTTCGCCCGTTCGCCCGTTCGTCCTGAGCGGAGTCGAAGGGTATGTTCATCCGTTCGCCCGTTCGCCCGTTCGCCCTGAGCGGAGTCGAAGGGTCATTATCAAAGTGCACGGGGATTGATACAAGAATTTAGTCGTCCCATTCATCCCAAAATTCACCCGAGTCATCGAATTCGTCATATTCCGGTTTGTTTTTACGTTTCTTTTCTTTTTCTTTTTGCAACTCGACTTTTGCCTGCCTTAATTGTATTTCAGCTTCACCGCGTCGACCGATGGTCTCGCTCTCCTGTTTTTTAACATCCCCGGCTTTCCAGGTTTCCGCTACCTGGGTCAGGGCGCGTCCACCAAACCAGAAGCCGAAGATGGCGAGAAAGATCTGCCACAGTTGCGGGGGGATGGCCTTAAGGTTTTCGCGAATTTCCTCGCCACCGACATAACCGAACATGATCAGGGTAATAATGATCAGTGACCAGTAGGTGATAATGGGGCGAACAGAAGAACGGAAGGCGCGCATGAGGGGTGACTGCAATTCTGCACTGCCTTCATATTTGAGCATGAAATCGCGAAATTCAGACTGTGGGCGGCGCATTTCTTGCAGCAGTTTAATACGGATACTGGCCTCGGTTTCCTGCTTCATGATTTCAAATTGCTGACGGCTGATTTCCATCTTGTCAGATTGTTCTTTCCACTGAAAAGCCGCATCGAAAATCGGGCTGATGACTGAGGTGATGACCGTTGAAATATTCATTACAACTCTCCTTATTATAATGTTTGCAAGTATGATTTTTATTATCAGAATTAATCACAACTTAGCAAGTGGCTTAAGGCAAAGCAAGAAATTATCATGTTTGTCCGAAGACTGCCGACTTAATCAATATGTGGCATGAATTTCGTATTGCTACGCATAGTGATCATTACCACAAAAAATCGTGTTGGAAGAAAAATGAATAATAAACAAACAGGGTTGTTTACCGTTAAACATGCCAGTGTGATGCTGGTATCCGCTTTATTGTTTGCCTGCGGGAGTGACTCCACTGAGCCGCTAGAGGAGTCCGGCAGAAGTTTGCCGCAACCTGGTATGCATGTGTACAAAGATCCGCTCACGGGTGAATTTATTGCCCAACCTCCCATCGAAGATGGGTTTGGTATTCGGATCCAGCCCCCATCTTTGCAGCCGCCAAACCAGCCGGGTGATATTCCGGTGCTTCCCCATGAATACGAATCTCCCGCTGAGGACGGCGGTGTTCTTCTGGATCTTCCTGCGCCTTATTCTGATGGGAAGAAGTAACATTATTTATTTTTCACGTTCCCCGTTGTCTTGTGGTGTCCGTTTACGGGCCACCCTGTTTTTGTTCGGTATGTTGCTATTTCAAAGCCACACAGTACAGGCAGCGGCAAGCATTGTCGTGGTCAATGCGGATGGCAGTGATGAGGGCTTTAACGACAGCACGGCATTTTCTGCCAGTGGTAATAATTCAGCGACGACTCTCGGTCAGGCCAGATTGAATGCCCTGCAATATGCGGCAGATCTGATCGCGCGGGTTTTAAACAGCAATATTGAGATCAAAGTCAGTGCGCAAATGAATGCACTGGGGGGAAGTGATTCTAGTGCAACCCTGGGCTCGGCCAGTACCACCAGCGTGGTGCGGGATTTCACTAACGCACCAGTGGCTTCGACCTGGTATACCACGGCGCTGGCGGAGAAGCTGGCAGGCACTAATATTAATAGTGGTAATGAAATTAATATCACCTTCAACGGTGATCTGGATGGCAATACGGTACTTGGGAGCACGCACTGGTATTACGGTCTGGATGCATCACCGGGTTCTGATATCGATTTTGTTACGGTGGCCTTACATGAATTGATTCACGGGCTGGGCTTCGGCGGCTTTGTCAGCCTCAGCAGCGGTGCAAAATTGGTGGGGCTGGATGATTCCTATATGCGTCTGCTGGAGCATCATGGTGCCGGAGTGGCAGATTACCCTTCTATGACTGACACACAAAGGGTGACGGCAAGCACCGCGACAGGGGACTTGCACTGGACGGGTACGGCAGTGACGGCCAACAGTGGCGGTTTGAGCGCGGGCGTTTCCAGTGGCCATGTTGAAATTTATGCACCGTCCCCGCAGGAGTCGGGTTCTTCAACGTCCCATTTCAGCACTACCCTGAGCCCAAATGAACTACTGGAACCAAGCTATACCTCCGCCAATCATGATCCGGGTCTGTCGGTTCAGCTGCTTAGTGATGTAGGCTGGGGAACCATTAACAGTGATAGCAATAGTGTCGATCTGATGGTAACTCAGAGTTTGTCTGCCAGTTCTGTAGAAGCGGGCTCTGAAGTTAGTTACACCTTGACCATTGCCAATAATGGTGGCTTTGATGCGACCAGTGGATTCCTGACGAACCTTCTTCCTGAAGGGGCGAGCTTTGTTTCTGCCAGTAGTTCGCAGGGTAGCTGTGTGCACGCGAACAGTGTGGTTTCCTGCGCACTGGGAACCCTGATGGGTGGGGGTGGCAGTTATACGGTGAATATTAGCGCTACCATGAATACGGCGGGGAGTCTGGTGAACACGGCGATTGTGCACAGCGTAAATCCTGATGCATCAGAAACGGACAATGTCAGTGTCTCAAGTCTTAGTGTTACCGCCATGGTCAGTGAGGGTGGCGGAGGCGGAGGTGGCTGTTTTATAGCGACGGCGGCCTGGGGCAGTGATATGCAAAGCGAGGTACGGTATTTACGTGCTTTCCGAGATAATTACCTGCTTACCAATCAGGCCGGGCGCTGGTTTGTACGTCAGTATTATCAATATAGTCCGCCGCTGGCGGACTATATTCGTCACCATCCCCGCCTACGCTCACTGGTACGGGCGGGTTTAAGACCCCTGGTGGCATTGAGCCGCCACTTGCTCAGTGAGGCGCAACTACCCTCATATTCACAGGCCGGAGCAGCCGTAAAAATACCAGCAAGATCCGGGGAGAAATGAAGGCCGGTTTTGGGCTACAATACGTAGCTATGAATATGAAATATAAAACAGATGACCTGCGCATCACCGCGCTGAAAGAGGTGATTCCATCGGTGCAGTTGCATCAGGAATGCCCAATTACTGAAACAGCCAGTCGGCTGATTTTTGATACGCGTACCGCAATCCATAATATTTTGCGTGGCAAGGATGATCGCTTGCTGGTCATTGTCGGCCCCTGCTCGGTGCATGATCCGAAGGCAGCAATGGAATATGCTGAAAAACTACAGCTATTGAAGAAAGAGCTGGCCGATGATTTACTCATTGTGATGCGGGTGTATTTTGAAAAACCGCGCACCACCGTTGGCTGGAAAGGTCTGATTAATGATCCGGATCTGGATGAAAGTTTCCAGATCAACAAGGGTCTGCGCATGGCGCGTAAATTATTGCTGGATATCAATAATGCCGGGGTGCCGGCGGCGACCGAGTTTCTGGATTTAATCACCCCTCAATATGTTACCGACTTGATCAGCTGGGGGGCCATTGGCGCGCGCACCACCGAGAGTCAGGTGCATCGTGAATTGGCATCCGGCTTGTCCTGCCCAGTAGGTTTCAAGAACAGTACCGATGGGACTTTACAGGTGGCGATTGATGCCATTGGAGCTACCGCGCGGCCGCATAATTTTCTTTCGGTGACCAAGGCCGGTAATTCGGCTATTTTTGCCACCACCGGTAATGATGACTGCCATATTATTTTACGTGGCGGCCGGCAGCCAAATTACGATGCGGATAGTGTGCATAAGGCGGGGGAAGAGCTAGCGAAGGCAGGTCTTGAACCGGTCATCATGGTTGATTTTAGTCACGCCAACAGCCAGAAAGATTATCACCGTCAGGTTGCGGTGGGCCGGGATGTGGCCGAGCAGATTGCCGCCGGTAACCGGCAGATCATCGGCGTGATGATTGAAAGTCATTTGTTGGAAGGGCGACAGAATAAGACAGCCGATCAGGATCTGGTTTATGGGCAAAGCATTACCGATGCCTGTCTGGGTTGGGATGTCAGCGAAACATTATTGCGGGATCTGGCGATTGCTGTACAGACCCGACGAGTAGTGTAGATACTCTGTTCAGGCGCAAGTATTTTTAATAAAAACGCTCCCTCTGGAATGGTTTGATTTTAATCGACGCTATGCCAGTGAAACCGCGCCGTAGCGACAATTGCGTAGGTTGGGCTGAATGAAATGAAGCCCAACAAACCTGCACCCAGCATGGGCGGGCGTGGTATCCGTCTGGGCTGTTGGGCTTCATAAAAACCATTCAGCCCAACCTACATTCGACCCCCTCATACTCCATCAAATTCATCCGCAAATTTCCTTCTTCAACCCGTCGCCATTTTCGCAGCATAAGCGCAAGGCTTATCCTCATTAACGTCCAGCCAGTCTAATGCTTTGGTGTGATTTTCGAACAGAGCGACTTCGATATTGGCAAGCTGTGACAGGGTTTTGTGCAGGGACGCCAGCTTTTTAACCTCGCTATTCTGCGAGACGATAGCGGTATGGATTTTCCCGCGCCCGGCTCCGTAGGTTAAATTAATATGGGCTAAGCGATGAATGTCCTGTTCTGTCACCTGAATATCCTCCAGCTGACGACAGATGATCATGTGTTGCAAGTTTGGCTTTAGCAAGGCGCCGTGGTTTTTAATCAGCCAGAAGGCGTAATCAGTGAACTCTTCGCCGGTGACACAGCCGCTGGCCGTTGCAATTACGGTGAGTCCATCATTAAATATTTTATAGGTTAAAGCCATTGCTCTTTTGCCGTTGTTAAAAACATAAAACACGAGCCAATACTTAATAGCGACAGATCTTATCTGTAGAAGTACAACATATCGGTGAATGACAATATATAAATCATACGAGCTGGTTTCAAGCGCTGATTATGAATCAGCACTCAAATGACGAGTGTTTGACGTGTTTTAACTGAAAGCGGCCCAGCAGTAAAAGGCCGGCGAGGAATAAAGGCAGGGCGGAGGGCAAAGGAACGGCAGCAATGGTTAAGCTTAGATCATCGATATACCATGCGCGGTAACCGCCAGCATTGTCGAGACCGAGCAGGGTCAGGCTGAGGATAGAATCATCGGCATCATATGCACCGAAATAGATGGGGGTTAAATCAGTGGCTCCGCCTAAGCGCAACTCAAAGACCTGGGTACCGGCAAGGCGAAAGTTAGCACTGACACGAATTGACTCATCGGCAAGAAGATCCTGCCCGTAAAAGCCAAAGCCGGTAATGCGGCTGCTCAGGCTGCTGAAATCCAGCGTGGCACCACTATAGGTTCCCGTCGCCCCGGTCATGGCCTGGGTACCGGAAGTGGGAGCATCGTTAGGCATAATCGTCATCGCATCAAACTGAATGCCATCAATATTGCCAATCAGGGAGTCGACCGGATTATAACTACCGACTGGAAAACCACTGCCCACTTCAAAATCATAGCGGCTTTGGCCAGTCCCGATGGCACTGAAATCAGCGTCATTATTATAGGTGATGAGGGCCGCCTGACTGGAAAATGTGATCAGGCTGAGTAAAAGGGGTAACACGGTTCGTAAAGTCATAAGTTATGCTCCTTGCATATAATTTAAGCATTGTATCTCCATAATGTATATATGCTCTTTGGCCGATGTAGTGCCGTTATTCCTGCTGCTTAAGTGTGGCGATATCCCTGGCAAACTGCTGGTAAATGGCCGTTAGTGCCAGACCAAAGGCATTAGCGGTATCGGCCATCTCTCCACTTTTTGCCGGGGAATTGTGGGCATAGGTTTTGCGTAACAGGATTCGCTTATTTCGATTGTCCCGCAACACCAGTTCCAGTTCAATCTGAGCCTCGATCATTTTTACACCCATATAGCGTTCAAAGTGTAGCAATTCACCCTCCAGCCTGAAATCAGCCGGGTCATCAGCGCGATAGCGGTGCTGGCTATGGGCAAGATTTTTCTGTTGCAGGTAGTCGATCAGATGTTGCTGAACGAGTGAGGCGGGGGCATTAACCCAGTAATAATAATGATAGGGGTTAACTTCCAGCGGCTGTTGTTCGCGAATAAAAAGAATGGCGCGTTCATGCAACATTCCCCGGGTTTGAATGGCATTGATTTCCAGTGTCCCGTCGAGCAGGGGAGTAGAGAGTATCGTGGTGTCGGCAGGTGTCGGTAGACGATAATAATGATCCTGGGGGATGTTGCCGCTATTGCCACCCATGCAGCCACTCAGCAGGGTAAGGCTGAGTAACAGGATAATTGTTCTGAGAAATAGCATGATTTATTCCTTGTTTTCTACCGGTGGTTTGCTGCTGATAATGACGGATGGATTACGCCGTAACTCACGGGTGAATTCATTCATATTGCGGGCTGAAGCATTCATATTGTGGACAATGGAATTCATGTTCTGTGACAGAATTTCCAGACTCTTATGCATGTCGATGACCGCCTGACGGATATCACTGCTATTCTCATCCAGCATTTTATTGGAACGATTGAGCAGGTGTTCCACTTTTTCACCTGTGGTGTTGAGCTGGCGGGTGAGGACGATTAGACTTTTTGACATCTCATTCGCGTTCTTGAACAGACTATGCAGGTGCTGGCGGTTTTCATTGTTAATCAGTTCATTGAGGCTGGTGGCGGATTCGTTCAGACTGATCAGTAGCGCGCTGGTATTTCGGGTGATCTCCGGGATGTTCTGGTTTAGATCTTCTCCGATATCATTCAGGTAATGACTGAATTTATTAATCAGTGGGCGGATGTCGCCGTTGGCCAGCTCTTCGAATTCAGCCGACAGATGGTTCATCATGGCCATCATGTCAATTGCGGCGAGGCCGCGTATGTCATCGCCGGGTGAAAGCATGGTTTTGCTTTTGCCTTCATGGATTTCGATGGTTTTTTCGGCAAGGATACTGGGGGAAACAATCTGTGCAAGACTGTCGTCAGGGATGGCCCAGTCGCTGCGAATATTCAGGCTGACGCGGTAACGGGTTTTGGCTTCATCACGTACGGGTTCAACCATTTCAATGGTACCGATTTTGTATCCGCCGTAGGTCACCGTGGTGCCATCATGAATACCTGAAATATTGGTATAACTAACATAATAGGTATGGGTGGCACCGCCCTGACCGGAAATATAAAGCAGTGATGAAATCAGCAATACCAGCATGGCTAGCACAAAACTGCCAACGGCAAAATAATTAATGTGATCCTTTTTCATTTTTAGTATTCCAGTATTTCCAATATATTAATTGCCGGTCAGGCGTTCCATATATTCATCGGCATCGATGGCATTATCACGCGGCAGGCGATTGAGCAGACTTTGTATGCGCGGGTTATCAGAGTTCCTAACGGCATCTACGGTATCGGTTATGAGGATGGCTCCCTGATCCAGCACGGTGATGCGATCAGCAATTTTGAACGCACTTTCCAGTTCGTGAGTGACAACAACAATAGTGATGTGCATAACCTGGCGCAGGCGCAGAATAAGTTCATCCAGCTCAACGGCGGCCACCGGATCCAGGCCGGCGGAGGGTTCGTCAAAAAACAACAGGCGCGGATCCATGATGATGGCGCGAGCCAGTGCCGTGCGTTTGATCATGCCGCCGGATAGCTCGGAAGGCATGAGGTGTTCAAAGCCGGCAAGATTGACGACTTCCAATTTCATGCGCCCCATAATGCGCATGGTATTTTCATCCAGCTCGGTATGTTCGCAAAGAGGTAGCACAACATTTTCTTCTACCGTCATGGAGCCGAATAGCGCACCTCCCTGAAAGGCCACGCCCATTTTTTTACGCAGCTCAAACATCTCATGTTCACTACTTTGAGTGATGTCGATACCGAGTAATTTAATCTTGCCCTGAGTTGGGGTGTTAAGTCCCAGAAGGTGACGAAGCAGGGTGCTTTTACCCGAACCGCTGCCACCCATGATCACCATTATCTCGCCCTGGTGGACATTGAGGCTGACATTTTTGAGAATGTGCCGCTCACCATAATGGGCATCCAGATTCTGAACTTCGATGGCGTATTCGCGTTTACTGGCCGGGGGCATGGTGTCAGGCAAAATTTATAAAATAAGTGAAAATCATGTCGGCGATAACAATGAGGGTCAGTGACATGACGACTGAACGTGTCGTTGCCCGGCCAACCCCTTCCGCACCTCCCCGCACCTGAAAACCATTGCTCACAGAAACCAGCACAATGATGGCGGCAAAGACTACGCTTTTAAACAGGCCCTGGGCAATGTCACCCCAGCTGAGTATTGCCGCGCAACGTTCAAAATAAATGGCCAGGGTAATTTTCAATTCAAGGATGGAATACAGGCCGCCACCGAGCAGGCCCATAAAATCTCCGAGGATGGTTAGCATGGGAATGCAGATCATCATGGCCAGTAACAGCGGCGCGGTGATGTAACGTACCGGATTGATGCCGATTACCCGCAGCGCATCGATTTCCTGAGACTCAAGCATGGTACCGATGCGTGCTGTAATAGCTGAGCCGGAACGACCGGCAACCATGATGCTGACGATTAAAGGTGCAAATTCGCGGGTGATGGCAATGGCAATACCGACGATGACTTTTGATTCTGCGCCAAAAGTTTTTAGCGTCTGTATGCCCTGTATCGCCATCATGATGCCGATGGCCAGAGTGATGATGGTAATAATCGGAATGGCGTGCACGCCGATACGCATGGCTTCAGAAAAAATACTGCGCAGGCGTACCGGTTGCTGTTGATGTTGACCGAAGATCAGCCAGTAAAAACTTTCTGCCAGCATGCTGGCGACGTAGCCAAATTCCTCAATGCCGGAAACGGTTTTACGGCCTATATTTTCAACAAAACGCACGGCCGGATGTGGGGCTGAATTTTGTGCCGCATTGCTCATAAGAGTTAAAGCTGGTCGGCTTCAGTGATGTTGGTAATAATTGGGAAAACTTTATCGAGTCGTGAGAGTTGTAGAATTTGCATGGCGGCTTCGCTAACCCCCATAAGCGCAAATTTCAGGCCATGAGTGCGGGCATGTTGAAAGCCTTCCACCAGACTCGCGACCCCGGAGCTATCGATATAGGCGACCGCTGAGAGATCGACTAAGACGTGATTTTTTTCGCCCAGATGTTTGAGAATAATCTCACGCGCTTTGGGTGAGTAATGTAGATCAACTTCGCCGATGATGGCGATGATAGTGAAGCCGTTCTCAGATCGTGTCGTACATTCCATAGTATTTATTGACCAGATTATTTGTGAATGTTAATGGTTAATTGCAACAGGTTGCCTTTGTTTTCCGGAGGCTCCATAAACTGCATGCTGTCCATCACTGACTGGATGATATGTATGCCCAGTCCACCGGGACGAATTTCATCGAGGATGCGCGACTGGCATTTGTTTATATCGACCGGTGCCGCAAAATCTGTAAGGTGGAAAATAAGCAAATCCTTATCGCGTAAAATTTCAATAATGATTTCACCATCGGCTTGTCCACAGTAGGCATGCTGAATAATATTCATGCAGGCTTCATTGATGGCAAGCACGCTGTCGTTGATGCAATCTTTGGAGCAATGTTGTTGCTGTAGCTCGTTGCGTAACCAGTGGCGAATAGACTGTAGCTCCAGGGTATCGGAGGTAAACGAATGACGTGCGAGTGATTCAGGCACGGGCTTTTCCTTCAATTAACATAATGGTGATATCGTCATGCAGGGTGGTTGATGCGGTACTGAATTTTTCAACGATGGCGTGTAGCTGAGCTTTCGGCGCAAGTTTATGCGTGGACGCAATCAATTTTTGCAGCCCCTCCAGTCCTAGCATTTCGCCACCTTCCTGTAGATAACCTTCGGTTGCGCCATCGGAAAAAAGATAGAGACAATCTTTTTCTGCCAGATAAACATCGGCGGCAAGCGGGAAGGGTGTTTTTGGCAGAATGCCCAGAGGTGAGGAGGTGGCTTCGATGGCCTGCACCTCTTTGCCTGGACTGAATAACAGCGCTGGTGGATTGCCGGCGTTGACCATTTTTACGCAGCCAGTTTTGGGATCATAAATACCGGCAATCATGGTCACAAACATGCCGCGGATCGCAGTTTCACAGAGCTCGTTATTAATGTGGGCGAGCAATTTGTCCGGCTCATGGATGTGTTTACCCAGGCAATGGAACAGGCTACTGGTCTTGGCCATGAGCAGAGCCGCATAAACACCTTTGCCGGAGACATCGGCAAGATTAAAATAGATGCGCCCATCCTTGAGCACGAAGTAATCGTAAAAATCGCCGGATAGTTGCAGTGCCGAAACATTTAATCCGCTAATGGGAAAATCATCGTTGAGTTTTTTGGGTAACAGGCTTTCTTGAATCTCGCGCGCCAGTTGTAATTCTTTTTCTAATTCTGCCGCCAGTTTATCGCGCTCTTTCAGGGTTTGTTCCAGTTTCCAGGTCAGCTCCTGATAACTTAAATTAGCCTCTGCCAGCTTCACATTGGCATCACGCATAATTTGTTCAAATTCAGGCTGGGTGTCTATGTGCAGTCCCAGTGAGCTGGCCGCCAGTTCCATTTCATCGGCCAGAATATTGAGACAGGATCCGACTTCTTCCTCATTCATGCCACAAAAATCCTGTAATAATTGTTGTGTGTGGCCAAGTACAGAGGTTTTATCATGGGCGCTGAAAATGGCATTCATCCAGTCGGCGCAAAGGAGAATTCGGCATAGATGCCGGCGATCCTGATCGAGTTCTGCCTCTTCACAACGGTGGTGAGTGCCCAGCACTTGCCCCAGCTCTTCGGGCAGACCCCAGGCATCCGCGAGCAAGGTAATGACGTCAGTGTGGCTATGGCCGAAGTATTGCTGTTCGGCTTCAAGCCGTGCCTCGGGATCGAGGCTGCGTAACTCATCCCAGTACATGGCCATTTCCGGGCGCAGATAAAAAAGCACCAGCAGCCCGAAGTCCTGTAACAGGCCGGCGGTAAAACAGTCATCCGGATTCTGTTTGAGTTGCGGGGCGAGCAGTTTTGCACTCACCGCACGGCGCAGCGAGTCCTCCCAGTAAGCGCTGGTATCAAGACCGGGAATCGCATCTTTGCCTACCGCATCGCGCACTGACAAACAGAGCACCAGATTGCGTAGCGTACGGTGACCCAGAATGGTCACTGCATGGCTGAGCGACTGCACCTTGCGGGAAAGGCCAAAAAAAGGCGTATTGACGATGCGCAGCAACTCGGCCGTGAGCACCGGATCTTTTTCTGCTATTGCCGACAGGGCCGTACTGCTCACGTTATCCTGTGAGCAGGCACGCAGGATCAGCAGGGCCGCCTGTGGCGGCGAGGGCAGATCCGAAGGTTTGAGTTGTTCAAGTGTTGCAGCTTGGCTCATGTTTTTCCGTCAGTAGTGATAAAATCAATTTAGCGGGTGCGGGTCACTGTTTTTATGCACTCTTCTTTTATCGGCTCGTTGAGCAAAAACTTTGTAGTGAATTAAGATGAAAACAGAGAATCAGATTATTGAGCTGGAATCCCGTCTGGCTTTTCAGGAAAACAGCATTAATGAGCTGAATGAGATTATTACGGATCAGCAGCAACAGCTTGATAAGCTGTTGGCAACGGTAGAAATGCTGGACTCGCGACTGAATATGTTAGCAACAAACAACGGTAGTGAAGTGGCATCAAAACCGGAAGAGGATATCCCCCCCCATTATTAAAGCTCACAGGCAAAAAAATGCCGGTAAAAATACCGGCGAATATTCAGGGAGGAAAAAAACAGAGTCAGCACTGCACCCAGGGCAGCTTATGGTAACGCCAGCCCCCCACTGTGCCGCGTTGATGGTGCTCGTCCAGATCACCTTCGAAACCTTCGTCTACATGATAAATATCACTAAAGCCCGCATCAATCAGAGCCTTGCCGGCTTCTTTTGAACGTTTACCGCTACGGCAGATTAGAATGACAGGGGCGCTGCCCTGTTCGACATCGTCGATGTTTCCCCCCAGCATCAACATGCGGGCTTCGGGTACAAAGTGCGGATTCACCTCCCAGTCGGGCTCGTCGATCCAGGCAAGATGCACGGCAGTATCAGGATGGCCGACAAACAAAAATTCCATGGTTGAACGAATATCAATCAGGACGGCACGGGGATTCGCCTGCAGTAATTCCCAGGCTTTGGTGGGGGAGAGTTCTTTCAAAGTTGTGGTCATAGTAATCAATGCGAGTGTGGATAAGTTGAACGATAATAAACCACCTCAATCATTAATTCAATGCCCGCATAAGTATATTATATATAGGTATGTGTCATGCTGACATGTCATATGAATGTCATATTGCATGTCATTATTTTGCTCTCAGGCGGAAAAAGTTTAGCAAATACAAATACTAAGGGTAAACATGTATTTGTTAAGAAATGTGAAGGCTTGGTCTATTCTTTCTGTTTGGCTTCTTGTATTGTGTAGTTCTTGTTAAAAATTAAGGGACATATAGCCATACAATGCATGTTGCAATTGTTGACGATAACAAGGAAATAACCGCGCTAGTGAAACTCTGGTTGGAGCAGGCCGGGCACACTGCCTCGGCGTATGAGCTCGGAGAGGCATTTATCAGCAGTTGCCTGGAACACCGTTTTGATGTTGTTCTGATGGACTGGGTTCTGCCTGACATCAACGGTGATAGCATCTTGCTGCAGCTGCAGCAGCAGCCTGACTGGAATACCCCAATTATTTTTGTTACCGCACGTAGCCGGGAAGAGGATGTGGCCCGCATCCTCGAATTGGGCGCGGATGACTACATGATCAAACCCCTGCATCAGAAGGAGTTGCTGGCTCGCATTGGTGCGGTGACCCGCCGAATGCATAAGTCAACTCAGCGGGAAGTGCTGGATTATGGGATTTATCAGATTGATATGCGTTCCCGAACCGTATTTTGTGAAAAAGTGGCGGTGAAGTTGACCGAGATGGAGTTCAACCTGATCTGCTTTATTTTTTCAAATATTGGCCAGCTATTATCCCGTGATCATATTCTTTCCTCGGTGTGGCGATACGATGCCAACGTCAATACCCGCACGGTTGATACGCATATGAGCCGCATTCGAAAAAAGCTTAAAATTACAGAAGAAAAGGGCTGGCGGCTGTCTTCTATTTATCAGCGTGGTTACCGCCTTGAACAGTTCAATCCCGATAAGTTGATTCAGGCAGGGCGGTAGATATAGCAAGATACGATTGGTGGTACGACGTCAGTCGTACTAATCGAAGTGACAATGCGACTTCGTTTAACTCCACATTCGATTGAAACAATAACCGTACCCATCCATCATTTCAGCCTAAATCCTGCCATCCATGGCATTATCTCTACATATCATTGGTATTTAGATCTGATAATTCATCGAAAGCTCTTGAAAATGCGTTATAATATTCGGCTATTCCGGGTACACCCCTTATGGGGCGTACCCTTTTTTATCCTGTAGTTAATAACCTTGAGTAGCAGCATCGTGATTCAGAACCTTAGAAATATTGCCATTATTGCCCACGTTGACCATGGTAAAACCACCCTGGTTGACAAACTTCTTGAGCAATCCAATACCCTGGAAGATCGCGTTAAGCTGGAAGAACGCGCGATGGATTCTAACGAGCTGGAAAAAGAACGTGGCATCACGATTCTGGCCAAGAATACCGCGATCAAATGGAACGACTACCGTATTAACATCGTCGACACCCCTGGCCATGCCGATTTTGGTGGCGAGGTGGAGCGCGTGCTGTCGATGGTGGACTCGGTGCTGCTGCTGGTGGATGCAGTAGAAGGCCCCATGCCCCAGACCCGTTTTGTGACTCAAAAAGCACTGGCACAGGGGCTGTGTCCCATCGTTGTTATTAACAAAATTGACCGCAACGGCGCCCGCCCTCACTGGGTGCTGGATCAAACCTTTGAATTATTCGACCGCCTCGGTGCGACTGATGAACAGCTCGATTTCCCGGTGATTTATGCTTCCGGTCTGGACGGCTATGCGGGCCTCGAAGAAAGTGTGCGTGAGGGTGATATGACTCCACTGCTGGAAATCATCGTTGAGCATGTGCCGGTTCCCGATGTGGATGCCGATGCCCCTTTGCAGTTGCAGGTCTCGGCACTGGATTACAACAGCTATGTTGGCGTGATCGGCGTTGCCCGCATTACCCGAGGCAGGCTGAAAACCAACACCCCGATCACCGTGATCGATACCGAGGGCAAGACCCGCAATGGTCGCATTCAGTTAATTTATGGCTTTCTGGGGCTGGAGCGCGTTGAAGTGCCCACCGCCGAAGCGGGTGACATTGTTGCTTTTACCGGGGTCGATAAATTGGGTATTTCCGACACCCTATGTGATCCGAATAACATCGAAGCCTTACCGCCGTTATCAGTGGATGAGCCTACTATCAGCATGACCTTCCAGGTTAACAATTCACCGCTGGCCGGTCAGGATGGTAAATACATTACCACCCGAAATATTCAGGAACGGCTGGAGCGTGAATTAATTCATAACGTTGCCCTGCGGGTTGATCCGGGCGATTCACCGGATAAATTTCGCGTTTCCGGGCGTGGCGAATTGCATCTGTCCATCCTCATTGAAACCATGCGTCGTGAAGGCTTTGAAATGGGCGTGTCGCGGCCAGAAGTTATTATCCATGAAGTTGATGGCGTGAAAGAAGAGCCTTTCGAGCAGATCACTGTGGATGTGGAAGAGCAGCATCAGGGCACGGTGATGGAAAAACTGGGCGAACGCGGTGCCGATCTAAAAGATATGGTACCCGACGGTCATGGCCGGGTGCGTCTGGACTTCATTATTCCTTCGCGCGGGCTGATTGGCTTTCGTACCGAGTTCATGACTTCCACCCAGGGCACCGGGCTTCTCTATAGTGTGTTCGATCACTACGGCCCGGCCAAACCTGGTGAGTACGGTCAGCGTAATAATGGTGTACTGATTTCTAACGGCAAAGGCAAGGCGGTCGCCTTTTCCCTGTTTAACCTGCAGGAACGTGGTCGTATTTTCATTGGCCACGGCGATGAAGTTTATGAAGGCATGGTCATCGGCATTCACTCGCGTACTAACGATCTGGTCGTCAACCCCCTCAAGGCCAAGCAGCTGACCAACGTCCGAGCCTCCGGCACCGATGAAGCCATTACCCTGGTACCACCGATTCGTCAGACTCTGGAGCAGGCGCTGGAATTTATTGATGACGATGAGCTGGTGGAAGTGACGCCGCACAACATCCGTGTACGCAAGAAACTGTTGGTAGAACACGAACGCAAGCGCGCCGCGCGCGCTAGCTGATATTTAGAATAAATGTTGGGCTACGGATAGTTCACGTATTCACTGCACGTGTTGAATTTTCTGGTTCCCACGCAGAGCATGGGAACGAGTGAAGAATTCAACGTGGTGTGAAATGAGCAAGCAGCTACACTATATAAAATGGAAACTTTATATCCCGCCATCAAGCCTTATGTAAGCCACCGTATTTCAGTTGAAGGTTCGCATATATTACATGTAGAAGAATGTGGCAACCCTGAAGGGGTGCCGGTGTTGTTTGTGCATGGTGGCCCTGGTGCTGGCTGTGAACCCTGGCATCGTTGTTTTTTTGATCCCGAAAAATGGCGCATTATCCTGTTTGATCAACGGGGTGCGGGACAATCTACCCCACATGCTGAGTTGACGGGCAACAATACCCAGGCACTGGTTGATGACATAGAGGTGATTCGGCAACAGCTGGGAGTTAAACAGTGGGTGCTATTTGGTGGTTCCTGGGGATCAACTTTGTCGCTGGTTTATGCACAAACCCATGTCGAAAATGTGCTGGGGATGATCCTGCGCGGAATTTTCCTGTGTCGGCCACAGGAAATCGAATGGTTTTATCAACACGGTGCTAGTCGCATATTTCCTGATTTGTGGGAAGATTTCACCAACCTGATACCGGAAAGTGAGCACAATGATCTGCTTGCCGCCTATTACAAACGTCTAACCGGTGATGATGAAATCCTGCGTATGGCCGCAGCCAAGGCCTGGGCCATCTGGGAAGGCCGCACGGCAAATTTGAAGCCCAAGAAAAGTGTGGTCGAGCATTTCAGCGATCCCTTCACCGCATTGAGTTTAGCGCGTATCGAAGCCCACTATTTTATGAACAACGCCTTTCTTGAAAACAATCAGATTTTGCGTGATGCACATCTGCTCAATAGTATTCCCGGCACCATCGTGCAGGGACGTTATGACATGATCTGCCCGATGGAAAGTGCCTGGGAGTTATACCAGACCTGGACCATGGCGGAGCTACATATTATTTCAGATGCAGGTCATTCTGCTTCTGAAATTGGCACGGTCGATGCGCTGGTTAAAGCGGTGCGAAATATGTTATTTAAATTAACGTGATTGCTCTGATACAACGTGTACGCGAGGCGCGTGTACTTGTAGATGAAGTTTGTATCGCTGAGATTGGCCACGGTCTTCTCGCCCTGATTGGGGTAGAAAAACAGGATGAGCAGGAACAGGCACAGAGATTGCTCCAGCGTATATTAGGCTATCGAATATTTGCGGATATGGATGACAAAATGAATCTCAGCCTGAAGGATATCGGTGGTGGTTTGCTATTGGTGCCACAGTTCACGCTTGCGGCCGATACCGATAAGGGTATGCGTCCGAGTTTTTCTTCTGCCGCGCCGCCAGAAAAAGGTCGAGCCCTGTTTGATCATTTGAGTTTACAGGCAAAAGAAAAACACGCCGAAGTTGGTTTTGGTAAGTTTGGTGCAGACATGCAGGTGAGTCTGACCAACGATGGCCCCGTCACTTTCTGGTTACAGGCGACTAAATAACGTCAACATCGTGGTCATATTTTGTTGGGCTTCGTGTTACTCAACCCAACCTACAGCTTACATTAGCAGTATCGAATTTACCGGTAGGTTGGGTTGAGTAACACGAAGCCCAACACCCTAGAAATGAACGGTAACAAGCCAGGATTGAAACTCACCCCTCTCCCTGCAAAATTTTCAGGTTACAGACTTTGTAGGGTGGACTTTAGTCCACTCTACAGCTTACATTAGCAGTATCGAATTTACCGGTAGGTTGGGTTGAGTAACACGAAGCCCAACACCCTAGAAATGAACGGTAACAAGCCAGGATTGAAACTCACCCCTCTCCCTGCAAAATTTTCAGGTTACAGACTTTGTAGGGTGGACTTTAGTCCACCCTGGTCGGCTGAAGCCAGTCCTACATTCAGACTCTCAGTGTTTTAAAATTTACCCGGTTGCGACCGCTTTCTTTTGCTTCATACAGGGCGCTGTCCGCAGCCGCAATAAGCTGTTCACCCGAATCACTATGACTATCCTGATTGAAATTTGCATCCAGCGTTGAGCAGCCCGCTGACAGGGTAATACTGAGATGGGTATCCGTATCAAGTTCAAGCTTGTTTGCCTCAATACTTTGGCGAATTCGCTCTGCAATTTCCAGCGCTTCTTTCTCGGCGGTATTGGTGAGCAGGATAGAAAATTCTTCGCCGCCAAACCGTCCGAGCACATCACTCAGCCGCATTTGTGATTTAATGACATTGGCAACATCTTGCAGGACGCGATCACCAATTTGATGACCGTAGTTATCATTGAATACCTTGAAATGATCGATGTCCAGAAACAGGCAGCTCAACGGTTTTTTCTGGCGTCGACTCTGGCTGACCTCTTCTGCCAGGCGTTGATCAAAATAACGTCGGTTGTGTACGCCGGTGAGAGGATCGAGCAGCCCCAATAGTTTAACTTTTTCATTATTGATGGCATTTTCAAAACAGACCGCAAAGATCTCAACCATGCGTTGCAGAAAATCAGTCGCACTGTCTTTGGTATAGCGCCGGGCTTTGAGGCTGCCAATATTAAAACAGCCAATTAAACGAGTGGTACGGATCAGAGGAAAGGCGGCAATGCTACGGGGTGGCCGCGCCTGCGCGCTAAAAAGATGGTGGCAATGATGCGCTTGATCACCGCCAACTATGGGGCGCAAGCGGCACCCGAACATGGCTTGTAGCGTGTCTGCGTCATCAGAAAAATGTAGCTCGGGGTAACGCTGGCGATCGATGCCCAGGTTTTCAAGTATGCGGCGCACTTCATAATCCTGATCCAGCAGTAACAGGCTGACGGCATCGTGATTAAAGCGAAGACGAAAATCAACAAAAAAAGTTTCTAGCAGTTCTTCCAGCCCGGCCGTTTTGATGAACTGTAATTCCTGATCCTGAAATCGACGCAACTTGAGTTCATTGTCACGGGCATTATCAACAAAGTAGTTGAGTTGTCGTTTAAGTTTATCGGTATCTGCTACGCAGTGCATGTTCCGGCCTCGAGCCGGTCAGCTCACCGGCTTAGTAAAATTCGTGAATGACTTCGAGTAAACGCGCCTGACTCACCGGCTTGGTAACAAAATGATCCATACCGGCGGCAAAGCATTGTTCACGTTCAATCGTGGTCGAATTCGCTGTCAGGGCAATGATCGGAATATGCTTGCCTTGTTCCTCAATTTTGCGCCAGTGCTGGGTGACTTCCAGCCCGGTCATTTCCGGCATACGCATATCCATCAGCACCAAATCAATATCGCTATGTTCTTTCAATGCTTCCAGTGCCTTGAGCCCATCCTCAGCATGGGTGACGCGATAGCCTTGTTGTTTCAGGAAAGTGCTGATTACCTTGGCAACGATAGGAGTATCTTCGGCAAGAAGGACGTGGAGCTTTAATCCATTTCGCTCTCGCTCGGCATGGCTGGATGAGATTTGTGTATGACTTGGGTTATCGGCGGCAGGCAGGGGTAATTCAAACCAGAAGTTACTGCCTTTGCCGCGCTCGCTGCTGGCCCCAATGGTGCCATACATAGCGTTGACCAGTTTAGAGGAAATGGTAGTGCCCAGGCCGGTACCGTGGCGTTGTTTGGTGGGATCGGTTTCGCACTGGTAAAAGGGTTCAAAAATATGTTTCAGTTGTTTCGCTTCAATACCGATGCCGGTGTCCTCGACTTCAAAGTGTAATAAATTCATCTGTTTGTCATACTCAGTTTTGCGAATGATGAGTTTGACATGACCTTCATCGGTGTATTTAACCGCATTGCTGATAAGATTTAATAAAATCTGGCGTAGGCGGTTATGATCGCCCACCACCATGTCGGGCAGTCCCACCTGCAGTTGATAGTCGAGGCGAATGCCTTTTTTATTGGCTTGTGGCAGCAGAATGTTGACCACGCCTTTAACCACGCGATCAAGATTGAAGGCCGAATGATCCAGCTGATATTTACCGGCTTCAATTTTGGAAAGATCCAGAATATCGTTGATTAATGAATGCAGGGTGATGGATGATTCTTTTAGTCCTTCTACATAGTCCTTCTGGGTTTCATCTAGCGGAGTACTTTCCAGCAATTCGGTCATCCCGAGGATGCCGGTCATGGGAGTACGGATTTCATGACTCATGGTGGCGAGAAATTCGCTTTTGGCCTGATTAGCAAAGTCGGCTTCTTTGCGTGCGTGTTTGATCCGGCCGATCATGGTATTGAGGTAAAAAGGCAGGGCCAGCATAAAGATAGAGTAGGCAATGGTATCAATCGTATGCCCCTGCCAGTGGCCGTTATAAACGACGATGGCGATGAAGGCAAAAAAACTGAGAATCGCGGTAGAGAATAGTTCGACTCGGCCATAACGAACGCCATAGCCGATATATAACCAGGGGTAGAACAGAAACCATGGGCTGAACGGGCCGCCCTCGGTGAGTAGCATCACTGCGCTGATTGAGGCAACATCGAAGGGAATGGTGGCATAGACGCGCCAGCGGGAGCGGGGAGTTTTAATAATAGAATAAATGATGAACAGGCTAATGCCGAGAAAGGCTCCAGTAAACAGGCTATAGCCCAGATAATTTTTCGGATAATAATTACTATAAGCACCAATGAAAACCAGTATGGTCACCGTAATCCAGATCAGCATACGGACGATGGCCTGACCGAATTCAGGATTGCCTTTTAGTTTTGATTTTGCATAGAGGCTGGATTGGCTGTCTGGCATTTTAAAATGTCCTGAGTCAGAAGGGCTGGTATACTGTTTTCATTGTCGGTTTGGCTTCAGCTGTACGGGTATGATTGAAATCGTACCTATAATATGTTCCAGCCCCGTAGGTTGGGCTGAGCAACGCGAAGCCCAACAGAATGCCGCACATTGTTGGGCTTCATGAAAATCATTCAGCCCAACCTACACGCTGCGGTGAAACTCCATTGTAGGTTCGGCTTCAGCCGTACCTACAAACTTAATTATCATACCGAGCGCAACAAATGTCACCTGCAAAATCAATCAAGATAATCAAATCAGAAGCCTGGGACAAATGTAGTCGTTGTCCCGGCGACAAGTGCTGCGATTATATTACCCAGTCCATTGATACACCGCGATCCATTGCAGATTTTGATCATCTAATGTGGCAGCTGGCGCATAAAGACGTACAGGCCTACAAGGATGAGGACGGCTGGTTTTTATTGCAGATGACGGTGTGCCAGTTTCTGCAGGATGACGGACGCTGTGGAACCTATGAAACCCGCCCACAAATTTGTCGGGATTACAGTAATGATTATTGTGAATTTGATGAACCGGCCGAGAAAAGCTTTGAATATTATTTTCGCAATTATGCCGAGCTAGATGCCTATTGCCGCAAACGCTTCAAGCGCTGGGACCGGCGGTTTAATCGGAAATCATCGTAGCAGCGGCTGCACTAAACACAGTTGATCTCATACCTTGCAGGTTCGACTTCAGTCGAACCTGCCCGAAGCCACCTAGCTACATCACTCGCCCCGTTCGATTGAAATCGAGCCTACAGGGGATGAAACCCTCGGTGTTAGAGTCAACATTCCCACGATTATAAGAGTTATTTATTGCCGAGCAGTAATCCAGCTACGCTTAGATCTTCATCAATCTCAGGCCAGTGTATACCCTCACCATCACCCAGAAGTTCATAATTTTCTAATTGGCCTTTTGTTGCTTCCGATAGTCGAGTGAACCATAGTAATGGCACAATTACTTTTCGTCCATCTACCAATGATACGATTAAATCATCATTTGTGAACTCGACATTGTGAGCCAAAGGATGTATTTCAACTGCTAATGTGCTCATTCCAGGCCTCCAGGAAGATATTCCTGTTTTCTACAACATGTTTCTGTATGGTTCGTAATTCGTGTGAAGCAAATCGCCTTGAGCTTGCTAATGCAACAGGATTTAACCAAAATTTAGCAAGAAACTTCTCTCGTTGCACATGAATATGTGGCGGTTCCCCTTGTTCATTGCTATAAAAAAAGAAACGGTATGCACCAATTCTTAGTATAGTTGGCATATTCAAGAATCTCTGTTTAATTTCTCTATCGTTAGAGTTATCAATTGCTTATCATTTATAAATGATTTGGATGCCAATCGTCGTAGCCGCGACTTCAGTTATAAGTTGATGCCGCGCCCCCTGTAGATTCGACTTCAGTCGAGCAGGTTCAAAGCCACCCAGCTTCACTCGCCCCGTTCGATTGAAATCGAGCCTACAAGGTGCGGCCTCAGCATATCAGGCAATAATATCGCTGAAATCATAAATCGCCTGGAATTCTTCCACATCTTTCTCCGGGTTTTGGCTATCCGGTTTACGCACGGCAAGTAAATGTGCAATGCCATAGGCTTGCGCTGAGCGCAGCACCGGCAGGCTGTCATCGATGAGCAGGCTACGATCCTTGTTATATTCCACGTCCTGTTTTAATTTGTCCCAGAAGGCCGAGTCTTCCTTGGGCGTGCCATAGTCATGGGCGCAAATGATCTGATCCAGGTGTTGCTGAATCCCGGTGCGATCCAGCTTCAGCATCAAACTTTTCTGATGGGCATTGGTGACCAGCACCCGGCGGATATTTTTCTGCTTCAGCATGTTGAGAAAATCGATAACATGAGGATGAACCGCAATCAGGTGATCAACTTCGGCTTTAAGTCGCGCAATATCCAGTCCCAGTATTCGTGACCAGTAATCCACACAGTACCATTCGATGGTGCCCTCCGCTTCACGAAAGCGGGGCACCAGCGTTTCTTTGGCTTCATGCACCTCAAGTGCATGTTTCTCGGCATAACGGATGGGAACATGCTCCTGCCAGAAATAATTATCAAAATTAAGATCCAGCAGCGTGCCGTCCATATCCAGCAAAACCGTGTCGATAGTGTTCCAGTCGAGCATCTGAGATTTATTCCTGTTTGAGCCAGGGATTATAACTGAAGTGTATGGCCGTCCTGGAATCAATAAGAATCGAGTTTAATAACGGGAAGTATTATGATCAACAAGGATTGCAAAGAGTTTATCGAGTTATTAAACAGTAATAATGTAAAGTATTAATCGTTGCATAAGTATTTGTACCATAATCCCCTCTCCCTCTGCTGTCTTTTGGCCAGAAAAAATAAAAAAGTAGTAGGCCACCATCAGGATTTGGCTGATCTTGAAAATCTGCAATAAATCATCTGACTGCCGATTAAAAATCATCACAAAGATACAAAAATTCAACGTGCTTCACTGTAGTTTTACTGGCAAAATGAGCCATGACTTCTCGCTTTAGCAACAAACAGGAAACCGAAGCCCTGCTAGCTGGCGTGAAGCAAATCGCCTACGAAGCTGGCCGGGTGATCATGGAAGTCTATGAGCGGGGCTTTTCGGTAGAAGAGAAGCCTGATCACACACCGGTTACTGAGGCTGATCTTGCCGCTCATCAAGTGATATTAAACGGCCTCAATGCACTAACCCCGGATATCCCCATTCTCTCTGAAGAGTGCCAACCCCCGTCTTATGCTGAGCGTGCCCGCTGGCCCTGTTACTGGCTGGTGGATCCGCTGGATGGGACGCGCGAGTTTATTCGACGTAATGGCGAGTTTTCGGTGAATATCGCCTTAATTGAAGGACAGCATCCGGTTGTCGGCACTATTTACGGCCCCGTCGTCGGTCGTCTTTACTATGCAGCCAAAGGCATGGGCGCGTTTAAAAAATCAGGCATTGACGATGTGCGGCTCATACATGTGCGTGAAACCTGCCCCGAAAAAGTAGTCATTGCCGGCAGCCGCTCTCATTACGGTGAGGAATTCAAACAGTTTATCTCACACCTGCCTGACTATGAGATCATCCCCATGGGCAGTGCCCTGAAATCCTGTCTGGTAGCCGAAGGCAAGACGGACATCTATGCCCGCCTCGGGCCGACCTCAGAGTGGGACACGGCGGCAGCACAGATTATCGTCGAAGAGGCCGGAGGGCTGATTACCGACACCCGCATGCAGCCACTGCGTTACAACACCCGAGAAGAATTACTCAACCCGCATTTTTTTGTTTTTGGAGACAAAAGCCGGGTCTGGTCGGAATATCTCTAAATAAACGGAAAGATTAATACCCCTCCCGTTCGTCCTGAGCTAGTACTCTTCCCCGTTCGTCCTGAGCATGCACCCCCTCCCGTTCGTCCTGAGCTAGTCGAAGGAAGCTAGTCGAAGGAAGCGAAAGAACCCTCATTCCCACGCAGAGGGTGAAAACCCGAAACTGTTCAAAAAACACCCTTCGACTTCGCTCAGGGCGAACGGATGTGATGGTAAACCATTCAAAGAACACACCGTTCGTCCTGAGCCAGTCGAAGGAAGCGAGTCGAAGGAAGCCTGCCCCCCTCCCGTTCGTCCTGAGCTAGTCGAAGGAAGCGAGTCGAAGGAAGCGAAAGAACCTTCATTCCCACGCAGAGGGTAAAAACCCGAAACTGTTCAAAAAACACCCTTCGACTTCGCTCAGAGCGAACGGAATCAATCAATTTGACACACCCCCTCCGTTCCTCCTGAACCAGTACTCTTCCCCCGTTCGTCCTGAGCATGCACCCCTTTCCGTTCGTCCTGAGCTTGTCGAAGGAAGCTTGTCGAAGGAAGCCAGCCCCGAACATTCACCCTGAACCCATCAACAAGCTCAGGGCGAACAGAGTCAATCAATTCGGCACATAATCATGCAACTGTTCAACCGCCAATTTAGCAAAGTCCTTTAAACGCTGCTCAGCAACCTCAATTTCCTCACCCGGAGGAACATAGGTCGTTAAACGAACTAGTGCGCCATCAGTACGATTCATTTCCAACGCATCCCATAAAATAAACCACTTCACCAGATACTCGTTGGTAATAACCCGCCCGCGCTCCTGGAACCAGTAGTACACCAGCTGGCGGTGTTCACCCTTTTGAATGATGGTACGGTTAACGATTAACGGCTGGCTACCAACATTCACCCCAGCAACAACTTCCTGGCTGATCCCCTGCATTTTCCAGCCGCCACCGGGCATACAGGTGCGCGGTGAATGTGCGGATTGGCCTTTTTTCTGCGAAGCATAGTAAGCAACATAAAGGTTAACCATTGATGCATTTTTGGTGTTTGTGTAATTAACCAGCAAATAATCATCAACCTTGAGTGCATCGAGAATATTGCCGGTTAGACTCTCTGTTGACCCTTTCCAGTTCTCAATAGTGTGGGGGAAGGCATAAAAATCTTTACGTTCTGGCTTGATATCAACACGTTCAGGCATTAACAGAAGACTAGCTGCCACAAGCACAACAAGTACATTGGCGATAATAAAAGGCACAGGAAGGTGGCGTGGATGAATCGAGGCATCTTTGGGAGTATCAGCGGGGAACTCAATCCCAAATACCTCACGGAAAGGCCGCTTATCTCCCCCAATCTTAACCAGCAGCCACATTTCAATCAAAATCACAACCATGCAGGCCATAAACACAAACCAGCCCTCAAAATCATGAAGAAAGCCCTCTGCCATCTCAATGCCCCAGTATTCAACCATGACACCAATCGCGCCAATGCGGAAACTGTTCATGATGATGGTAATAGGAATACTGGAGAGGAAAATAAAGGCGCGTTTCCAGAACTTGTCCTGAAAAAAGTAGGCCATCATAAATGACAAGGCCATCAGCGGGAATAAATAACGTAGACCGCTACAGGCTTCCACCACCTGGAGTTTATACACGCCCAGATCTATGACATTGCCTTCAAGGTAAACGCTGATGTCAAACAGGCGTATAAACCAGACCCCGATTTGGGAAGAAACAAGCTGAAGAACCTGTGAAATTTCCTGTAGGAAAAATGAGGGCAGGGGTATCATGAATGCCAGGAACAGGAGGGGCACTATAATTATTTTAAAAGGCTTCCAACCCAAAAATGAAAGCGTCACGCCCAATATAACGAGAAGAAAGGAATACTGAATGAGCAAATAAAGGGTGGCTAATTCACCAATGGCAAATATAAGAATGCCTGCCAGTATAATGGGGATGCCTGCCCATGATCCGGTAAATTCATGTTGCTCAAGTAAATCTTTTCTTTGCCAAATTAGGAACAGCGTGATAAATGGAATTAAATAGCCATAGCTATATTCTTCACGCTTTTCCCAAATCTCAACGAGCTTTGTGAGGCCATCAAAATATACATACCCTATCAGGGCCGCAAGTACAGCAAGCAGCACCCAGATAACAGGGGTTTCTTTCCATATATTAATTTTATTTTCAGTTGCTTCGTTCATGTAATGTGGCTCAGAAATTTTGGATGGTTAATGTTTAGAATTATTATACATTTAGATGAATTATATCCAGACATTAAGCTAGAAAACCATAAAAAACGTAGATACAGTAGAGATTTTTGTGTGTCTATAGATTTAGTGGTATGACTTTAGATGTAGATTAGTTTCTAGTTTCAGGTCTTTGCCATTTTTCAGGTGTTCGTGTTTTTATATGCAGATTTTGTAATCCGAAATTCCACATGAAAACCATATTCATCAAAATATAACGCCGCCACAGGCGCAAGAAATCTTTGCTGAACAGACGGTATAGCCACTCAAAGCCTGATTTGCGTATAAATTCTGGAGCCATTTTTATACGACCACCAAAAAAATCAAAAGTTGCACCGCTGGCAATTAATACTGAACCGCGTATTTTGTACAGATGATCCTCAATCCAGTAATCCTGCTTGGGAGTGCCCAGACCTACGCTAATAATATCTGGTTTTAGCCGGTTGATTTCTTCGCATATTGCGGCATCTTCTTCTTCTGTTAAAGCGCGGAAGGGAGGAGAGTAGTAACCCACGATTCGTATGTGTGGAAAACGATCCTCAAGATATTGTTTCATTTTGACAACAACATCAGGATCGCCGCCATAAAGATAAAAGGTATAGCCGGTAGTTTTGGAGTGCTTAGCCAATTCGAGGATAGTGTCAGGTGCCGCTATTCTGTCACAGGGGACTTTAAGTGTGCGTTTGATCCATTTTACAAAGGGCACACCATCAGGTCCGGTAATATCAGCACCATTATATATTCGCGCTAGCCGTTTATTTTTTAATGCCAGAGTGACACAAAAAGCATTAACGCAAGCGATATGGTGTGAACGACCTTCTTTGTTGGCAATCCATTTATCAATGGAGTTAAAAATATCTTCATAGGTTACGGCATCAATGCCAATGCCAATAAAATTAGCAACCTTAAATGTATTTGATTCTGCCATATAAAAAATTCTATTTGTTAAGGGGAATTCTATAAATTCCGTTCGCCCTGAGCCAGTCGAAGCCTGTCGTGAGTTTTATCGAACGAGGCTCGCCACGAACGGGAAAAATACTCAGGTTTTCTTAATCTCTTTTTCAATCCAGGTATAGAGTTCGCTCAAACCCTCTTTTAAATTTACCAGAGGTTCCCAGCCCAGTTCTCGTTTTGCTTTGCTGTAATCAGCACAGCGTCCGATGTCACCTTCAGGCTTGCTGGTGTCATATTGTATTTCAATATCTTTGCCAGAAATATCTACAACTGTTTCAGCAATTTCACGAATCGAAGTACAAACATCAGGGCCAAGTTGAATGATTCCTTTGCCCATGCCATTTTTCATGCTGGCGACGATACCATTGACGACATCATCAACATGGATAAAAGCACGGCCCTGGTTACCACTTCCCCAGACAATGAAGGGCTCATCAGGAAAATTGATAACTTTACGTATCAGTGAGGGGATGACTTGTCCCCGACCATCTTCATAGTCACAGGGGGAACCGTAAACATTATGTAAAACGGGAATGGAAACAGGAATGCCAAGTTCTGTTTCCATCAAAAGGGCTTCATACTCACCCATCAGCTTGCTCCAGCCATAGGCTGATTCAGGGGATGCTGGATATTGAGCTTCTTCTTTTAGTGGTGCGGCATCTATACTATTTTGCAGATGATCGGGGAAACT
>UOFY01000037.1_pt1 | contig 34575 bp, 30 predicted proteins | sample 1990141 | NCBI WGS metagenome assembly UOFY01 (sample SAMEA4728526, study PRJEB27164) | hydrothermal vent metagenome | biome: marine basaltic hydrothermal vent biome; feature: marine hydrothermal vent; material: mineral | place: Pacific Ocean | collected 2011-06-14/2011-07-23 | depth 1741 m | reverse complement strand
TTGCATCATATAACCACTTCATATCATTGGCAGATAGTTTGCGTTTCCTTCCTGTTCTGCTGCTTTCTATTAAGGCATCCCATCCTCCGCTACGATAACGTGATAACCAGTCAAATATTGTTCGTTGTGGTATATTATAAATTTGCGCAACCAAATGTACAGGCTCTTCGCGCACTATAATTGCCTCAACGACTTCCTTTCTTTTAGTGCTACGTATTTCTGCTCTATTCATACGTGCCATTATAGCATGCGAAAACTTATGCAACGATTAATACATAAAAGTAGCAGAACAAAATGTTTTTTGGAATACAATGGAAAATTCAAAATTTTGTTTCAACCAGTCTATCATCCATGGGTGAACAAGATCGAATTACTCTGGAAACAACTGCATGACGCCATTACCAGAAACCATCGGTATTCAACCATGAATAAGTTGATGGATGCCGTTAATATATTTTTGATTTCTGTTTCACCTTATCCGGGAACTTCTATTCAATTGGTTAAAGTGTAAGGTGGATAGAGATTAGGATCAGTTATTTAGTTGGTGTTGTTATTCTCTGGAGAAAATCGTTATGAAAAAACAATCGTAACTATTCAGCGTATTTTATCCAATAATAATAGAAAAATCTCTTGACAGGTTTTTTTGTGATTTTGTCAATATTTCAAAGCCCTAACCTGGATAAACCACAAGATAAGTACCTTCACGAAATTATTTTCTGCAAAATGCACAGAAAATCATTTCTAAGGTACTAACTCTAAAATCAACCCTAAATCCCTGATGCATTATGCCGATATCTAGATAAGTCCTGATTATCCCATAAATATTGATGAGGCGGCATTAATGCCAAAAGAACAAAAATACGCAGAAATGATTGATAGCAGCAATGCAGATGCTATCAACGAGATATTGTGCAGCATTCTTGCGACCATTCTTCAATTGCCCTGGCTGGAAACAAATGCGGGCGGTATTTTTCTGGCTGAACCAGAAACACGACAACTGAAGCTCGTCGCTGAACTCAATTTTTCGCTATCCATAAAAGATTCCTGTGGCAAGGTGAATTATGGTCACTGTCTCTGCGGCCGGGTAGCGGAATCAGTCGAGGTTATGCATGTAAGCTGCGTCGACCAACGGCATGATACCCACTACGAAGGAATGTGTGACCACGGCCATTACATCGTACCCATCAAGCTGCATAATGAATTACTCGGTGTCATGGTTCTTTATATCAATACCGGTCATGCCTACAATACCGACGAGGTACAGGTACTTGAAGATTTCGCCGCTATTATCGCCCTGCTGATAAACACGGCACAGATACGTCTGGAGAAGCAACTCACCGATCTAATTCTATCGCATAGTGCTCACGGAGTTACGATTACTGATCGCGACAGGAAAATCCTGTGGGTCAACCAGGCATTTCAAAATGTATCGGGTTACTCACTCGAAGAGGTTATCGGCAAAACGCCGGCAATACTCAAATCCGGCCTGCAGGGATCAAATTTTTATACCACCATGTGGCGCAGCATCGATGAAGACGGTCATTGGGAAGGTGAAATCTGGAACCGACGCAAGAATGGTGAAATCTATCCGGAATGGTTGAATATTGTTTCCCTGAAAAACAATGCGGGCGAGGTTCTGCGTTATGCGGGCATGTTCATCGATCTAAGTCCAATTAAAACGGCAGAAGAAAAGATCCATCGGCTAGCATATTATGACGACATAACGGGATTGGCCAATGCCTCCTTATTGCATCAGAAACTTGAAAAAATGCTATCCAGATCACGCTCAAAACATGATCAGATTATAGTGCTAACGCTGGATCTTGATAATTTCCATGAAATCAATGCCGGGCTTGGACGGCGTGTCGGTAACGCCGTTCTGCGTGAAGCTGCACGCCGCATAAGCGGTGTTATAGAAGGTGCGATTGAAGCGCGCATGGGCGCTGATGAATTTGTGATTGCTTATTGGCAACGACATGAAAGTGATGAGACGCTCCAGCTTCTGATTGGCAAACTGGCAACATCGCTAAGCAGGCAGTTACAGCAATCATTTAAATTTGAGCAGCATGAGCTGGTTATGGACAGTTCTATCGGTATCGCCTTGGGCAATGGGCAGGATACAGATGCCGAATCGCTATTACAACGGTCGGGCATTGCTCTCGCCCATTGCAAAAAGCATTCACGCGGCAAATACCAGTTTTATAATCAGGAAATGGAACAGCAGGCGGATTACCGGCGCTTTCTGGGTACGGCCATCGGTAAGGCTATCGAACGGGATGAACTGTTCCTGGTATACCAGCCACAGCTGGATCGTCAGAACCAGGTCATAGGCGCCGAGGTCCTGTTACGTTGGCATAGCGAAGAGTATGGCAATATTCCACCCGATGTATTTATTGGCATTGCCGAAGAACGGGGGCATATCATCGATATAGGCCGCTGGGTACTTGACCGCACGCTGGATCAAATGACTGACTGGCATAAAGCGGGGCTGTGTGATTCCGGTTGTTTCCAGCGACTGGCCATCAACGTCTCCCCTCAGCAAATCCTGTCAAAAAATATAGCCAGGGAATTCGCCCGCGCCTGTGCCGGTCACGGCTTCTCACCAGAGTCAATCGAACTGGAGATCACTGAAACCGGCATAACCCAGTATTCAGATCATATTATCGAAAATCTGCAGGACTTATCCGACAAAGGCTTTAAGATTGCCATTGATGATTTCGGCACGGGCTATTCATCCTTATCACGCCTGCAACATTTTCCGGTCAACATCCTGAAAATCGATCGCAGCTTCGTCAACAACATGGAAAACAGCGTATCGGATGCGGCACTGGTAAAGTCCATTATCGATATGGCGCACACTCTCGGATTTCAGGTTATTGCCGAAGGGGTTGAGGAAGCCTCACAGTTGATCATGTTGATGGAATTTGGTTGCGATATTTTTCAGGGCTACTATTTCAGCAAACCTGTTTCTGCTGATGAATTCATGCGCTATGCGAAACAACAAGCCCAGCAAACCATCGTCAGTGCTGATGCTATGACACCAAAATAAAAAACCAGGCGCAAGCAACCTGCGCCCAACTCATTTCCATGGGCTTATCGTCTTTTCGCCGCAATCCGCAGACGCAGGGCATTGAGTTTGATAAAGTAGTATAGGGTCAAAAGTAGTATAGGGTCAGGTCTTGTTTTTTGCTATCAGAATGAAAAAACGGCGCACTCAGCTGCTCAATATAGGCGTTGATTTTCGGGGGAAGGGCTTTTATTTTTCTTATACTTCAGGGGTCGAATAAAGGCGTTGATAAGTCCCAGTACCAGCGCCGCCTTGAGCAGGGTAGTGGTCGATTTGATACGAATGCCGGGGAGGATCAGACTGGCGATCCAGAGGCCTATGGCGGTGATTAGCCAGATAGCAATGATACCGATGAGCATGGGTGAGGGTTCCTGAATATGTCGATAGAGTTTCAATTATATTAATACGTTGGCATGAAAATGTCCGCTCGTTTATTTGTTAGGGAGCGGCTAAATTATCCAATGATGTCTCAATGGACAAGCTGTAAACCGAAGCGTAAATTATTCTATAAATTAAAGTGGCGTTGTGAATCCAGTCTGGCTTCTCATGGGGAACGCAGATGCAAAAGACAAGTGATGATTATGCTCATTGCCGATTCGCTGAGCGGCCTGCATTCAGATCGCGAGCAGGGACTGAGTGAAGAGGAAGCCTTGCGACGCTTGCAGCGTGATGGTTTCAACGAGATCGAGGAAAAAACAGAGCCGCTCTGGCATCGTATTTTTCGTCGCTTCTGGGGGCCGATCCCGTGGATGATCGAAGCGGCGGCGCTGCTCTCGGCGCTGGTGCAGAAGTGGGAAGACTTCATCATTATCAGCATCATGCTGCTGGTGAATGCGCTGCTGGATTTTTTACAGGAACATCGCGCGCTCAATGCGCTGCAGGCTTTACGTCAGCATCTTGCCAATCAGGTGATCGTGCTGCGCAAAGGCGTATTTCGAACTCTGCCTGCACGAGAGCTGGTGGTGGGCGACATTATTCGTCTGCGTATCGGTGACATCGTACCGGCTGATGTGCAATTACTGGAGGGTGATTATCTGCTGCTGGATCAGTCCGCCCTGACCGGTGAATCCCTGCCAACCAGTAAGAAAATTAACGAAGTAGCCTATGCCAACACCATCATCAAGCAGGGCGAGATGCGGGCGCTGGTAATCAATACCGGTATGCGCACTAATTTTTCCAGCGTGGTGGTGCTGGTGGCTGAAGCGCAGCTTTCCGAACGCAGCCATTTCCAGAAAATGGTGATCCAGATTGGCAATTTCCTTATTGTGCTGACTCTGGCGCTGGTGCTTCTGATCATTATGGTGTCCCTGTTTCGCCATGAGGACTTTCTTGAAATTGTCCGCTTCGCGCTGGTGCTGACGGTGGCGGCGATTCCCGTTGCCCTGCCGGCCGTGATGTCGGTGACCATGGCGGTGGGGGCGCTGAATCTGGCGCGTCGTCAGGCCATTGTTTCGAAATTGACCGCCATTGAGGAACTGGCCGGGGTGGATATTTTCTGCTCCGACAAAACCGGCACCCTGACCTGCAATGAAATGAAGGTGGCCGATCCGGTGGTGCTGGATGGGTTCACTGAGCAGGATCTGTTTTTGTATGCGGTGCTGGCGTCAAGGCTGGAAAACAACGATCCCATCGAGTTGCCGATTTTTCATTATCTGGATGAGCATTTCCCCTCCCTGGACTGGCAGGCCTATCGCCAGCTTTCTTTCTCACCTTTTGATCCCGTACGCAAACGCACTGAGGCGGAGATCGAAGGACAGGGTGAATCTTTTGGGGTTGTTAAGGGCGCAGCACAGGTGCTCATCGAAATGGCCGGGCTGGATGATGCCGTTATCACTGAGTTGAATCGGACGGTGGATTTGCTGGCGGCGCGAGGTTATCGCACGCTGGCAGTTGGTCGTCGGCGGGAGAGTGAGAAACTGGAGCTGATCGGTCTGATTCCGCTTTATGATCCGCCGCGCAAGGATTCGCGTCAGGTTATCGATGACATGCGCGCCGATGGGGTAACGGTGAAAATGGTGACGGGCGATAATCTGGCCATCGCTCGTGAGATTGGTCGCCTGCTGGGACTGGAGCAGGAAACGATTCGCTCGGCCCAGTTGTCCGGTAGTGGCAGTCAGGAATTACTGACTCTGGCCTCCGCCCTGAGTGCAGCGATTTATCGGCGACTGAAAGGGGAGGCCAGTCAGCGCGAGGCCTTGCAATTTGCCGATGAAGTGATGGAAACGCTACAGGAGCTGTATGACACGCGCTTGCTGGAGCGGGAATTCCTGCACACGCACGAATCAGCGATTGTGGAAATGATTGAATCCGTTGATATCTTTGCCGAAGTGGTGCCGGAAGATAAATATCGCATCGTCGATACCCTGCAAAAGGGCGGCCACATTGTCGCCATGACTGGCGATGGTGTGAATGACGCCCCGGCGCTGAAGAAGGCCGACTGTGGTTTTGCTGTTTCCAATGCCACCGATGCGGCGCGGGCGGCGGCGGATATTATTCTGACTGCACCGGGTCTGTCGGTAATCAACGAGGCGGTGAAGCAGGCGCGTATCACCTTCGAGCGCATGAAGAGCTACGCCACCTTCCGCATTGCCGAGACCATTCGTATTATCCTGTTCATGACCCTGAGTATCGTGGTCTTCAATTTTTATCCCATTACCGCACTGATGATCATCCTGCTGGCGCTGCTCAACGATATTCCTATTCTTGCCATTGCCTATGACAATACCCGGGTGCGTTCTTCGCCGGTGCGCTGGAATATGCGTGAATTGCTGACCATCTCCAGTGTTCTGGGCATCAGTGGCGTGGTGTCATCCTTCCTGTTGTTTTTTATTTTGCAGGAGCAGGGTTTTGATGAGGACATGATCCGCAGCCTGCTGTTTCTGAAGCTGATCGTAGCCGGGCACAGTACACTTTATATTACCCGGGTCGAGGGCTGGTTTTGGCAACGACCGTGGCCGTCGCCCTTATTGTTCGGCGCCACCTTTGGCACCGAAATACTGGGCACCCTGATCGCCGTTTATGGTATCTGGATCACGCCGATTGGCTGGGAGTCGGCGTTGTGGATCTGGGTTTATGTGCTGGTCTGGCTGCTGATCAACGATGCGGTGAAAATGTGGGCTTATCGGATCTTGCGGCGGGGGCTTTATTTGTAGACGTTCGAGCCTTCACGAGAAATAGATAATGTTTTTCCAAAGCGGCCTTATGAATTGATTGATTGTGACCCCGTTGATTGGCTTGGGTTTGCTGAGCTTGTTGGTTGGTCTGGTGGGTACGGATCGTGGAGTAGCAAAAATATGGGGCTCACGATAAATTATTTCCCTCTCCCAGTCCCTGGTAGATGGCGTAGGCCGATTCAGCGTTTAGCAGGCTGGAGCAGCCTACAGGTTGACACCTTAACGGCTAGTTGGTGTTGTTATTCTCTGGAGAAAATCGTTATGAAAAAACAATCTTTCCTTTGCCTACCTTTGTGTCCTCTGCGGTAAATGTTTTTTCTTTTTCCCCACCCAGTTGTGCAATGATTTTATCGGCGACCCGAAATGAATTAGCATAAATCGTCCAGGTATAGGGTACGCTGCCACCGGTTGGCATGAAGCTGCCATCGCTAACAAATAGATTGTCTATTTCATGACTGCGGCAGTCGGCATCCAGTACTGAGCTTGCGGGATCCTGGCCAAAGCGGCAGCCGCCGGCGATAAGATTGGTAGGTGGTTTTGCGGAAGCAAACGAGATCACATTTTCAGCGCCCATGGCTTTTAATACTTTTGCTCCACGTGAGGCGAGATACCAGCCCACCTGTAAATTTTGAACGTGGTAGCCGGTGCGGACTTTTGCCACAGGGAGATCCCATTTATCGCGGGTGTTGGCATCGAGTGTGATATGACAGTCGTCAATGGGCATCCAGTCACAGAAGGCTTCGATTTTAAGGAAACGACTGTCGATGAAGTGACGTTCGAGTTTGCGTTTGAGTTCGGTTCCCCAGATTAAACCATTCTGCCCGTACATTTGTCGTGTTGCGCGAACCACGGGATTCGGATGCATGTGCACGAAGTCGATGGTACCGCCTTTTTGTGGCGGGCCGAAGTCGGGATCATCAATCACATACCAGTCCTGTATGGCGCGGTTAACAAAAGTGCCAAACTCTTTCAATGATGCGATTTTATCTTTATTCATTTTTGAATACACCAGTCGCCCGGAACCGCTGCCGCCACCGGCAAATAATAAATTTTTCCCGACCTGTTGATTACGATTAGCAAGACCATGCTCATGCTTCGGCCCCTGAGAATTCAATAGTAGTCGCGCGGTTTCTATGGCCTGACAGGCGACCACATAGATCTGTGCATCGACCTGCTGTGTTTGTCCCTGTTTATTTAAATATTCGACTGCCACAATTTTGCCGTTACCGCCAGTTCGGATTTTTTTGACCATTGAATAGGGGTGAACCTGAACCCGGCCGGAAGCCACGGCCTGATCGATTAAAGCTGCGCGAGAGCTGCCTTTGGCATCGGTGGCACAACCATAAGCACCACAATAGCCGCTGTAGCTACAGCCATGCCGTCCCAGTGCAGCGGTGGGCAAAATGGCGCGTGGGGTGGGGATCGAATGGTAGCCCAGGGATTTGCTGGCCTGGTCGATGAGATGGGATACGGGGTGAACCTGGGTGGGCGGATAAGGAAAATCAGGGGTGCTGCGGGGTTCCTGGTGCGGGTGTTTGACGACCTTGCCGGAGACCCCAACGATCTGTTCGACTTTGGTATAATACGGTTCAAGCTCATCGTAGTCGATCGGCCAGTCGACGACATTGGCACCTTCCACTGCCCCAAACTGTGAACGCAAGTGAAAATCAACTGGCTTCAGGCGATGAAAAAAACCGCTCATAAAATTACTCGAGCCGCCGACCAGGTTCCCGTTCCAGAAATTTGTTCCGGAACGATAGGTGTTGCGTGCATGCCAGTTGCCATCATCGTCTTCTTCTTCAACAATATGGGGCTCATCGCGCAGGTCGGGTTTATAGCCGCCACGTAAATTGCCGAAGCGTTCATCTTTAAATAAATCTTTGCTTTGCAGATAGGGGCCTTTTTCCAGCACGACTACAGTGTAGCCAGCTTTGGCCAGACTCCAGATGATAGGTCCGGCACCCGCACCGCTACCAATTACACAAACATCAAAATCCACGCTCATGCGAATAGCGCCTGTTGTTTAAAAGGAGGACGGGGAAAGCCGGGGGTATGTTGCAGCCATTGCCAGCCGATGCCCTTCGGGTTGCCGCCGTAAACAGGATCGCTGAGCAGGGCTTCCATCAGATAGTCCATAAGCATGATTAACCAGCTGCCGCCGTCACGCGTTTTTTCATAGTCGCGAAGGATGGTTTCACGCTGGCTATGATTCAGTGTGAAAAAACGGTGCTGCCATTTTTTTTTCGCCCGTGCTTCAACTTCTTTTAAACCGGATAAGAGAAATATTTTATCCGCAGAATTATGATGTGGATGGGTGATGACCGACTGGAAATAGCTTAGCGCATTGATCTCGGTTGCACCGGGTGAGTTTTTCTCAGGGGGTAGCAGGTGAGTCTGAATTAGCGCGATGACATCCCATTGTGCAAGCGTTAATCCGGCAATGGTGGGTGGCGTTTGTTTGACGGCTGCCTGCACGGTTTGCAGTGCCATTAAGCTGCTGCTTGATGCAAGGATGGCGGCACTCATACTAAAAATAAAACCGCGACGATCCATAAAATATTACCTGCTTAATTTAATCACTGAGGGTTTAATTCCCCGCTGCTGGCAGCGAAAAAATAGTAGGTTGGGCAGAGTAAAACGAAGCCCAACAAGAAGGCGGCAAATTGTTGGGCTTCGTTTTACTCTGCCCAACCTACATATTTATACCCCGTTCGCTTGCGGCGGGGAGATTTAACGATGTGCCGCCGGATCAGGATCAGCGGCTACCGTATCTAGCATCCAGTATAAAATCTGTGCTTCCATATAACCGGGGCGTTTAATGATTTCAGTACCGGTACTATTGTAGACCACGGTGGTGGGTGGGCCATAGTTTTTGTAACGCTGCGCCAGTTCGGGATGCTGGTCGACATCGGCACGCACGGCAATATAATTTTCATTGATCACGTTAACCACCTGCTGGTTGCGATACGTGACGGTATCCATTTTTTTGCACCAGTTACACCACTTGGCCCCCAGATCCAGCAAGATCAGTTTATTTTCTTTTTTTGCCTGAGCAAAAATTTCGGGTGACCAGGCCTGCCAGGTGATTTCGGTTGCTTGCTCTATGGCCTGCCCGGGATTTGCAAGCAGGAATAAAAGTCCGAACAGATGAAGACGGATGAGTCGGCGTTGCATGAATGCTTCCTTAGTTTTAATCCTGTAGGTTCGATTTCAATCGAACAGGGCGAGGAAAATCGCTGGGGGCGACTTCAAACTTGTACGGCTGAAGCCGAACCTACAACTAAATTTAGCTTGTATTACAGCATACTCTACAAGACCCGACTCGCATGCCAATTCTTTCACCCTGGCGGTGAAGATTTTTGGCTGTGGCGAATGTCAGTCATTATTCCCTTTATCCTCATTCCCAAAGGATTTCTTAAAGCTCGTACTATGGCATTTGGGACAGGGGGGAATGCGGCCAGTTTTCTCAAAATGCAGTTTTTCACCACATTCGCGGCAAATGAGAATACCGATACCGGTGACTTCTCCTGTGTGCCAGATGCCAACCCGACGAGCCTGATCAGCGAGGGCATCAAGTTCGATCCGGGTGCGATCAGCAACGCTAGCAAAGAGTTCGGCTAATTTCACCTCGGCAAATTCCAGATCAAATTTCAGCCATTCTTTCAGTTGCCGGCCATTATCGGAGAGATATTCCCCCGCTTCATGCAGGTCGCGTTTGAGATAATCACCTACTTTTTCGGCTTCTTCTCGGCTTAGTTCACCCAGTTCGGATGCGGTTTCGGTCGCCTTGTTGAGCAAGTCCTTAATGGGAGGCAGGGTGTGTTCTTCCACCTCCTTGAGACCCTCTTTTACCCTGCCAAGCATGACGTTATAGGCATGCACAAGTTTTTCCTGATTATTTCCAGTCATAGTGAACTCCTCTCATTAACAGCGACATACCCTAACTATCAGCCCGAATGGCAAAATATTCAAGCCATTTTGCCTGCTTTATTGCGGACTTTGTTGTGACAGGTTCACCGCCTGCGTTATCCTTATGCAGATTGAAAAAGGTGTGAATAACCCTTGTCGAATTACCAACATTATAGAGAGATGAACAGACCTGATGGAAGCCCGTTACCAGCCCGATATTATTGAACAGCAGGCCCAGGATTTTTGGGAGAAACAACAGTCCTTCAAGGCCGTGGAAGATCCGCAAAAGGAAAAATTCTACTGTCTGTCCATGTTCCCCTATCCCAGCGGACGTCTGCATATGGGGCATGTGCGCAACTACACCATCGGGGATGTGCTTAGCCGCTATCAGCGCATGCTGGGCAAAAATGTACTGCAGCCTATGGGCTGGGATGCCTTTGGTCTGCCGGCGGAAAATGCGGCAATGAAAAATAATGTCGCTCCGGCAGCCTGGACCCGTGACAACATCGACTACATGCGCGGTCAGCTCAAACGTTTGGGGCTGGCCTACGACTGGGATCGAGAGCTGGCTACCTGTGATCCAGATTATTACCGCTGGGAGCAATGGCTATTCCTGCGCTTGTTCAAAAAAGGGCGGGTGTACAAGAAAACCGCGCCGGTGAACTGGTGTCCTAACGATGTCACGGTACTCGCCAATGAACAGGTGATTGATGGTCGTTGCTGGCGCTGCGATACCGAGGTTGAGCGCAAGGAACTTTCCCAGTGGTTCATGAAAATTACCGACTATGCCGAGGAGTTGTTGGCGGATCTGGACCAGCTGGAAGGCTGGCCGGATCAGGTGGCCACTATGCAGCGTAATTGGATTGGTCGTTCAGAGGGCGTGGAAATTGCTTTTACAATCGAGGGCCGAGATGAAAACATGAAAGTTTTCACCACCCGCCCCGATACGCTAATGGGCGCAACCTATGTGGCGGTCGCCCCGGAACATCCGCTGGCGCAGGATGCGGCGGCTCGTTTTGTCAATGTGGCCGAATTTGTGAAGGAATGTGCGGCCACTGGTACGGCTGAGGCGGTGTTGGAAACGATGGAGAAAAAAGGCATAGATTCCGGTTTTAAAGCCATCCATCCGATCACCGGTGAGTCGCTGCCGGTGTTCATCGCCAACTTTGTGCTCATGGGTTATGGCGAAGGTGCGGTGATGTCGGTGCCCGCACACGATCAGCGTGACTGGGAATTTGCACATAAATATGGTCTGCCCCTGCTGCAGGTGATAGCCGCCACCGATGATAGCCCGGTGGATATTCAAAAAGCCGCCTTTACCGATAAAGGCCGGCTGATAAACTCAGGCGAATTTAGTGGCCTGAGTTCTGCTCAGGCGGTGGATGAAATTGCCGCCTATCTGGAACAGCGTGGCAAAGGTAAAAAACGCATCACCTGGCGACTACGCGACTGGGGTGTTTCACGTCAGCGTTACTGGGGTACCCCCATCCCGATTATTCACTGTCCCGATTGTGGCGAAGTGCCGGTGCCGGAAGCGGATTTGCCGGTGGTGCTGCCCGAAGAGATCAAATATGAAGGCATCGGTTCACCACTGAAAAAAATGCCGGAGTTCTATCAACTTAGCTGCCCAGAATGTGGGGCTGATGCCGAACGGGAAACCGATACCTTCGATACCTTTATGGAATCATCCTGGTATTACGCCCGTTACACCTGCCCGGATAATGATTCGGCCATGCTCGATCAGCGTGCAGATTACTGGCTGCCGGTGGATCACTATGTGGGGGGGGTCGAACATGCGATTCTGCATTTATTGTATTCGCGTTTTTATAACAAGCTGCTGCGTGATGAGGGGCTGATCAAAACCGATGAGCCGTTTACCAATTTATTGACCCAGGGCATGGTGCTCAAAGACGGCAGTAAGATGTCCAAGTCCAAGGGCAATACGGTGGATCCGCAGGCGCTGATTGAAGAGTACGGTGCGGATACCGCTCGTCTGTTTATGATGTTTGCGGCCCCGCCCACCCAGTCACTGGAATGGTCGGATGCCGGTGTGGAAGGCGCACATCGTTTTCTGAAACGGCTCTGGCAACGGGTCTATCAGCACATTGATGCCGGTACGGTCATCGCGCTGGATAGTGCTAAGCTGAATAAAGAACAAAAAATAATACGTAATCAGGTGCACAGTACGATTGCTAAAATCACCGATGATATGGCTCGTCGGCACACGTTTAATACGGCGATTGCGGCGGTGATGGAGTTGGTCAATGCCCTGTACAAGTTTGATGATGACAGTGAGCAGGGACGGGCGGTGACACAGGAAGCACTGGAAGCCAGTGTCTTGCTGCTCTCACCGATTGCGCCGCATATTACTCATCATCTCTGGAACCGTCTCGGACATGAAAATGCCGTGATCGATCAAGCCTGGCCGCAGGTTGATGAAGCCGCCATGGTCAAAGATGAAGTTCAGATCATTGTTCAGGTGAATGGCAAGTTGCGTGCCCGCCTCGATGTGCCTGCCGATGCCTCGCGGGACGAAGTGGAACAGCTTGCGATTAGCGATGCCAACGTATTGCGTTTTACCGAAGATAAAACTGTGGTGAAAGTGATTGTGGTGCCGGGCAAGCTGGTGAATGTGGTTGTGCGATAAGTTGCTAGTTGCTAGTTGCTAGTTGCTAGTTGCTAGTTGCTAGTTGCTAGTTGCTAGTTGCGAGGACACCCCCTCTCCCTAGCGGAGAGAGGGATGGGAAGATGGGTATAAATTTAAGTGAAACAATATGTTTAAAAAATTATCTGCTTTAGTGTTACATGTATTAGCATTGGGCATTTGCGCAAGTATCTTTTTGTCATCCTGCGGTTTTCATCTGCGTGGGCTGGTGGAATTGCCGCCGGAGCTGGAGAGTATTTATATTGACGGCGGGCTGCCAAATAGTCAGATGCGTGAAATTCTACGGCAGAAATTGATTGCCTCAAACGTGCAAGTACTGGAGCAGCGGCAGGAATCCGGTGCCGTGCTGCGTATTCTCAAAGATGAAACCACTCGCCGCATCGCGTCGATCAACGCGGCCGGTCAGCCAAATGAATATGAATTGAAGTACATGCTTTCTTATCAACTGGACGATGGCAAAGGGCAGTCCCTGCTGCTGGCTAAAAATCTCAGCCAGTTGCGTACCTACCGTTATGATCCCAATAATATTCTGTCGGTGGAGGAAGAAGAGTACCGGATTAAAAAAGAAATGGCGCGTGCGGCAGTGAATCAGATGTTGCGACAGATCAGTGCGGGCATGCGTCACCGTGACCGTTTGGCTAATGGCGAAGATCCCACCCAGCCGATAACTCATCAACACGAGCCTGCCCCAGTGAATCCCACACCATGAGGTTAAGACCTGAACAACTGGAACAACACCTGCAACAGGGATTAAAGTCGGTTTATCTGATCACCGGGGACGAGCCTTTTCAGAGTGATATGGCCGCTCGCCAGATCCGTGAGGCTGCTCAGGCGCAGGGCTTCAGCGAACGCGAACAGTTTCATGTGGATACGAATTTTGACTGGGATCAGTTGCAGGCCTCGGCCAGCAATTTATCTCTGTTTGCGGAAAAGAAGCTGATGGAATTACGTCTGCCTGCGGGCAAGTCACCCGGTGCGCCGGGCGGTAAGGCACTGACGGCCTGGGTCGAAGCGGATAATACCGAAACCTTGTTATTAATCAGCATGGGCAAGCTGGATAAAAAACAGCAGCTGGCCAAATGGTTTAAAGCCCTGGATAAGGCGGGGGCTGTATTACAGATCTGGCCGGTGGACGCGGCAAAAATGCCGGGCTGGATACAGGCGCGGATGCAGCTTCGTGGCATGCAGCCGGATCAGGAAGCCGTGGCTTTATTGGCCGAACGACTGGAAGGCAATTTGCTGGCCGCCGATCAGGAGCTGGAAAAATTACGCCTGCTCTGCGGCGAAGGCCGGGTGAATGCCGAGCAGGTGGAAGCGGCAGTATCGGACAGCGCACGCTTTGATGTGTTTGCTCTGGTGGATGCCGCACTGCTCGGCGAGACCGCGAGGATGTTACGTATTTTTAATGGCCTTCGTGGAGAAGGGTTGGAACCCATTCTGGTGTTATGGGCACTCACGCGGGAGATCCGCAGCCTCAGTGGCATGGCCTGGCAGATGGCTCGGGGTAATAGTGTCGAACAGGTGCTGGGTCAGTATCGGGTCTGGAGCAACCGCAAAGCCCCGGTTTCCGCCGGATTGCACCGCCACAACCTGCGCCGCTGGCAGGGGATGCTGTATCAGGCCGCCAGTGTCGAACGCGTACTCAAAGGCCGCGAAACAGGCGCAGTCTGGGATGAACTGGTACAATTGGGGCTGAAGATCGCCGGGGTGAATTTATTGCCGCGCAAACTTGCATGATTAATTTTACCGCAGAGGACGCAGAGAAAACCTTTAATTTTGGTAACAGGATGAAACTCTAAATTAATATCGTTCGCTCTGAGCCTGTCGAAGGATTTGTCACGACTGGAATGATTTAGACAGTTTTTCAACTTAAATCTCTGCGTCCTCTGCGGTAAAAAATTATTGAATAAGATGGATACAAACGTGAACATAAAAGATTACATGGCCGATCTTGGCCGCAAAGCACGCGCCGCCTCACGGGTACTGGTGACAGCAACGACGGGTGCTAAAAATGATGCGCTGCTGGCGATTGCCTCACAACTGGAAGAGCAAATGGCCGAGTTAATCAAAGCCAATAGCGTGGACATGGAGGCTGGGCGCAAGAAAGGCCTGGATGCCGCGCTACTGGATCGGCTGGAACTCAACAAGGAACGTATAAATGGTATGGCCGAAGGCCTGCGTCAGGTGGCCGCGCTGCCGGATCCGGTCGGTGAGATTACCAATTTAAATTATCGTCCTTCGGGTATTCAGGTAGGCAAGATGCGCGTGCCTTTGGGCGTGATTGGTATCATTTACGAATCACGTCCCAACGTCACCGCAGATGCGGCGGCGCTGTGCATGAAATCCGGCAATGCCGCGATTCTGCGTGGCGGCTCTGAGGCGCTGAATTCCAATCAGGCGATTGCCCGCTGTATTCATCAGGGACTGGAACAAGCCGGTTTGCCGGTGGATGTGGTGCAGGTATTAGAGACCCCGGATCGTGCTGCCGTAGGTGAGCTGATCAGCATGCCGGAATTTGTGGATGTGATTGTGCCACGCGGTGGCAAGGGTCTGATCGAACGCATCAGTGCTGATGCGCGGGTGCCGGTGATTAAACATCTGCATGGTATTTGTCACGTCTATATTGATGATCGTGCCGATCTTGATAAAGCCATTGCCGTAGCCTTCAATGCCAAGACCCATCGTTACGGGGTCTGCAATGCGATGGAAACCCTGCTGGTGCATGAGGCCGTGGCGGCTCAGGTATTGCCAACACTGGCAGAGCAATATCAAAACGAAGGGGTGGAACTGCGCGGTTGTGCGGCAACCCGGAAAATTCTCAGTGGCATTATTGCAGCCACAGAAGAAGATTGGGATACTGAATATCTTGCCCCGGTTTTATCGATCCGGGTGGTTGCTGATATTGCCGCTGCGATTGAACATATTCATCAGCACGGCTCGGGTCACACCGAATCGATCATGAGCGAAGACATTGGCCGTGCCCGCATGTTTATGACCGAAGTGGATGCCAGTTCGGTGATGATCAATGCCTCCACCCGTTTCGCCGATGGCTTCGAATATGGACTGGGAGCAGAAATCGGTATCAGCACTGACAAGATACACGTGCGTGGCCCGGTGGGACTCGAAGGCCTGACCTCACAGAAGTACATTGTCATTGGCGATGGACACATAAGAACATAGAGGCGAGTGACGAATGACGAGTGACGAGGGAAATCAGAAAGTGAAAATGGCGGTTGCTTGCCATGTGTCTGCTGTTTTTTGTCAGTATGTATTGAAGTTAGTGAGTGAGGAACGAACCCAGAAAACACCCTGTATTTTTCCTCGTCCCTCGTCCCTCGTTCCTCGTTCCTTTATTTGATGATCGGCATCTACGGAGGCACCTTCGATCCCATCCACTACGGCCATTTACGTCCGGCACTGGATGTTTATCAGGCCCTGCCATTTTCGGAGATTCGTTTTGTTCCCTGTGGTGAACCCGCACATCGGGGTGCGCCCTTAACCGATGCTGCGCACCGGCTGGTCATGTTGCGAATGGCGCTGGCCAATCAAGCGGTATTTAAGATTGATGAACGGGAGCTGCATCGCAAAGGCCCATCATATATGGTGGATACTTTAAAAGAATTGCGGGCTGAATGTGGTAAACAGTCGTTGTCTCTGATCCTTGGTTTCGATGCTTTTCTCGGACTGGAGAGCTGGCATCAGTGGCAGGATATTTTTAAGCTCGCTCATCTTGTGGTGACGCACCGGCCGGGTTGGCACAAGAGCAAGATTGAAAGGCGGCCTGCGTTAAAGCAGATGGTAGATCATCGGCAGATGGCAGGGGAATCTCTGTCGCAGTATCCCGCCGGGGGAATTGCTTTTATAGCGGTAACCCAGCTGGATATATCCTCAACCCTTATCCGTGAGTTGATTATGGCAGGGAAGGATGTGCGTTATTTATTGCCCGACAATGTGTATGAACTAATTAAACAGGAAAAACTTTACAACTATTATGTTAGAACTTGAAGAATTAACAAAACTCGTGATCGAATCCATTGAAGATGTCAAAGGCATTGATTTGTGTGTGCTCGATGTGAAAGGCAAAACCAGCGTCACGGATGTGATGGTGATCGTCAGTGGTAAAACCTCACGACAGGTTAGAGCGATTGCCAATAGCGTGATCATGGACGCTAAAAAAGCAGGTAACCCGCCACTCGGGGCAGAAGGTGAAGAATACGGCGACTGGGCCTTGATTGATCTGGGCGATATTATTGTTCATGTTATGCAGCCCTCAGTGCGTGATTTTTATAATCTTGAAAAACTCTGGGGCGAGGACAGCCCGGTATCCGCTGACGATAGCTGATCCGGTAGATGCAGATTCATATCATCGCCATTGGCACGCGCATGCCGGGTTGGGTGGAGCAGGGCTATGCAGAATATACTCGACGTATGCCGCCTGAATGTCGAGTGCAATTGCATGAGATCAACGCGGGTAAACGCGGTAAAAATGCGGATATCGCGCGCCTGACCGAGCAGGAAGGTCAACGCATGCTGGCGGCTATTCCTAAAAATACGCAGGTGATTGCCCTCGATGTGTTGGGGCGGTCGTGGTCAACCGAAAAGTTGGCCGCGCAAATGTCACAGTGGATGCAGTCCGGTCAGGATCTGACGTTGTTAGTCGGGGGGCCGGAAGGCCTGTCAGAGGAATGCCGTAAACGCGGACAAGCGGGCTGGTCGTTATCGCCGTTAACCCTGCCGCATCCACTGGTGCGTATTGTTCTAGCCGAGCAGTTGTATCGAGCTAGCAGTATTTTAAAAGGCCATCCGTATCATAAGTAAACAGGGAGTCGTTAATCCCCTCTCACCAACGGGGAGAGGGGATTAACGGAACAACAGAGAATCACCATGAAACAATCTTTTGATATTTATCTGGCTTCGGCTTCTCCTCGGCGACGTGAACTGCTGGATCAAATTGGTGTCAGTTATCAGGTGATTATTCAGAATGTTAAGGAGGACGTGCGAATAGATGAATCGCCACAGGACTATGTTCAACGGCTGGCACTGGAAAAGGCGCGTGCAGGCTGGAACAGTCTTTCTATTGATGAACGCAAGCCAGTGCTAGGCGCTGATACTGCGGTGGTGGTGGATGAACATATTTTAGGAAAGCCGAAAGATCGTGATGAGGGTCTGACCATGCTGAAAAAATTGTCCGGCCGTTGTCACCAGGTATACTCCGCTGTTGCAATAGTGACGCAAACAGAAGCGGTAAAAGTTAATCGCAGTCAGGTCTATTTTAGCATGCTGGATCAGGCACGGCGCGAAGCTTACTGGAACAGCGGAGAGTGTCAAGATAAAGCCGGTGCCTATGGCATTCAGGGACGTGCTGCGGTCTTCATTGAAAAGCTGGACGGCAGCTATTCTGCTGTGATGGGTCTGCCCCTGTTTGAAACGGCAGCCCTGCTGGAACAATTCGGTATTCGTTTTATGTCTCTGACCGATACATGAAAACACAATAATAACTTAACAGTATTCAGGAAGACGGAACAGGACGGAAACGATGAGCGAAGAATTACTAATTAATGTTACTCCGCAGGAAACCCGGGTTGCCTACGTGGAAAATGGCGTGTTACAGGAAGTTCATATTGAACGGGCGCAGCGTCGAGGTCTGGTTGGCAATGTTTATAAAGGTAAAGTTTGTCGCGTATTGCCGGGTATGCAGGCGGCCTTTCTTGAAGTCGGGCTGGCACGTACCGCTTTTCTGCACGTGTCTGACATCTTAAATGCCAATCACAGTCGTAATGGTGAGCAAACTGATTCTGATGTAAGCCATGCTCCTGAAACAATTATGGAACTGCTGCGTGAGGGACAGGATGCCATTGTGCAGGTGGTGAAAGATCCCATGGGAACCAAAGGTGCTCGCCTGACCACGCAGGTTTCTATTCCCTCCCGTTATCTGGTTTATATTCCTGGTGCCGAACACATTGGCGTTTCACAAAAAATAGATGAAGAAGAAGAGCGTCAGCGGCTAAAAAATATTATTGCTAAATATCGCGGTGAATTTGATGCGGGCGGTTATATTATTCGTACTGTGGCCGAAGCAGTAACGGAAGAAAATATTTATAACGATATGTGTTTTTTGCAGAAGATGTGGACGGCCATTAAGGAAAAATCGGCGAATACAAAAAGCGGCACACTGATTCACGAAGACATGCCGCTGGTAATGCGAACCATGCGCGATATGAGCGGCATTGAGCTGGAGCGAGTGCGTATTGACTCAAAAGCGACTTTTGAAAAGGTAAAGAAATTTTCCAGCAAGTTCATTCCTGACCTCGAAGGCAAGATTGAGTACTACCCTGGTGAACGTCCCATCTTTGATATCTATGGTGTTGAAGATGAAATCAGAAAATCATTAGAACGAAAGGTTCAGTTGAAATCTGGTGGCTATCTGGTCATTGATCAAACCGAGGCCATGACCACAGTCGACGTTAACACCGGCGCCTTTGTCGGCCACCGCACACTTGAAGAAACCATTTTCAAAACAAATCTGGAAGCCACTCAGGCCATTGTGCGCCAACTGCGTCTGCGTAATTTAGGCGGAATTATTATTATTGACTTTATTGACATGATTGATGAAGAACATCGTCGTGGGGTCTTACGTGCCCTGGAAAATTGTCTCGCACGGGATCGTGCGAAAACCCATATCAGTGAAGTATCATCATTGGGATTGGTGGAAATGACGCGTAAGCGCACCCGTGAAAGCCTGGAACACGTACTTTGTGAAACTTGCCCGACCTGCAATGGCCGTGGCTCGATCATGACCGTGGAAACTGTGTGCTATGAAATTTTCCGTGAAATTATGCGTGAAGATCGGCAGTTCGACGCGCAGAAATTTATGGTGCTGGCTTCACATAGTGTGATTGATTTATTACTGGATGAAGAGTCTACCAGTGTTGCTGAGCTACAGGGTTTCATTGGTAAGCCGATACAGTTTCAGGTTGAAAGTGAATATACTCAGGAGCAGTTTGATATCGTGCTAATGTAATTCGTCTTCTGCCCTAAGTGGAATTATGAGGCGAACAAGTACAGTACGGCTGAAGCCGTGCCTATATTGCAAGCCGTAGGGAAGTAAATACGCCGAGATTAAAAAACCGATATTTGATGCAAAATCATCCTCACCACACTCATTACCTGCGCCGTTTGCGCCGCTTTATTTTTTATAGCATTGCGAGCTTTGTTGTTTTTCTTGCCGTTGTTATGTCGATTTTTCGGGTGGTGGTGGCCGGAGCCGATAATTGGCGAACCGACCTGGAGCAGTTAGGGACGTATTATCTGGAACGGCAGGTTTATATCGAGGCACTGGATGCGCGACTGGACGGGCTGGTTCCCGTTCTGATCTTAAAAAATGTTCGGCTGATGAGTGTTGATGAAAAGAACGAGCTTTTTAGTTTTAGCGAAGGAAAGCTGGAGCTGGATATTATTGATTCAATTAAAACAGGTAATTTCATTCCCTATGAATTTACTATTCAGGGTGCAAAGATTACGGTTATTCGGCATCGGAATAAAAGTTTTAGTTTCAGAGGGATGGAATTAAAAACAGTTGAAGAGGTAGAAAAAAGCGCAACCGCTTCCAATGAATTTACTGACTGGTTACTGGGTCGTTCAAACTTAAATGTAAAAGATAGTTCGATTATCTGGATTGATCAGTTCAGGGGAAAGCCGGCCCTGAGAGTAGATAAGGTTAATATTCATTTACACAACGATACGGATCGGCATCAGCTTAAAGTTTCGATGGACTTGCCCGAGACTATCGGACGTAGTATTGAGCTTGCCATTGATGCACGCGGCAAAGCCACGACAAAACCATCAGCCTGGCACGGAAAAATATATTTGCGTGGACTTGGCATACATCCCACACGACCTGCAAGCTTACCGCATTTTAAAAATTACCGGCTGCTCAGTGGGTTTACTGATTTTGAACTCTGGGGTGAATGGAACGAGGGTCAACTTGAACGATTAACGGGCGATGTTACCGCTTATAATCTTGCTCTACAACATCCAGATATGAAAAAGACCCTGGAAATTAAATTGCTAAGTGGTCTGTTTGATTACCAACATCGTAATGCGGGTTGGTCGCTCGATATCAATCGTTTTCATTTAATGAATGCTCAGGGCTCATGGCCAGAAACTGACATCAGTATTAAACAATATCATTCAGATTTATCGAATAGCGGACAAACACAGGTTCAGGCTAATCGATTTCGACTGGAGAATATCAGCAGTCTATTGTTAAGCGCTGCTGTCCTGTCAAAGCAACAAACTGAAATGCTAGAAAATATGAAGCCTTCGGGGGATGTTGAAAATTTTCAGCTGGTTTTTTCAGACAATCCGGATAATAAAAACATTGGTTTGCAAGCACTGTTCTCACAATTAGGTTTTCATCCCTGGAAAAAAATACCCGGTGTTCGTGGTCTCAGTGGCAGTGTCAGCGGTGACCCGGAATTAATGCGGGTCAATTTATATAGTGATTATAGTGTGTTTGATTTCCCGAAAATGTTTCGTCAGCCTTTAAAATTATCAAAACTTTCAGGCATGTTTGAGATTCAGCATTATGAGCAGGGCTGGCAGATTTTCACTGAAAGCCTGTTGCTGAAAAATGAGGATGCAGAAATTCAAAGCCGTGTATTGCTGGATATTCCGGAAAATGGCAGTTCACCTTTTATGGATTTGCAGGTGCAGTTTAAAAATGGAAATGCCGCCCATGCATCCCATTATTATCCGGTCAACATCATCTCATCAGGATTACTGGACTGGCTGGATCGCGGTATTACCGGTGGCCGGGTGATTCAGGGAGGAGCGGTATTTCGCGGGCGTTTAAGTGACTTTCCTTTTAAGCAGGAACAGGGTCAATTTCGAGTTGAGTTTGAGGCGGAAGATGCCAGCATTGATTATCTTGAGGGTTGGCCTGCGGTGAGTGATGGTCATTTCAATGCGGTGTTTACTGATCGTGGCATGCATATCAAGGCCAGTACAGGACGCATACTTGATAGCCGCCTGTCATCAACCACCATTGAGATAGAGGATTTCCAACATGCGAATCTCACTATTCGCGGTGATGTGAATGGTGAAGTTGGTGATGCCCTGCGCTTTTTAGTTGAGAGCCCGATCCAGCCGGAAGCAAAGCCGCTGCTGGATAACATCCATTACCATGGTAGCAGTCGGGTAGAACTTGATCTTTCTATTCCACTGGGTACTGGCGTCGAGAAAACACAGCCGTTGGCGGTTAAAGGTCAGGTGTATTTGCGTGATGCCAGCTTGCTAATGCTGGATGATCAAATTGATATTACCGAGATCAACGGCAATATTTCTTTTACTGAAAATAGTCAGACTGCCACTGGCATTCGTGCTCGTATTCTGGGCGGGGAAGCTCTCATTGATATTAAAACGGGAGATAAGGCTGACGGCCTGCCTGTATTTATTAAAACTAAAGGAAAAATTGATAGTCGCCACCTGGTTCGGAAATTCGGTTTACCTGCCTGGCAGCAGGTGGATGGGATGACCGATTGGGAGGGCGTTTTAAGCATTCGCCCGCAAGCTAAGATTAATACAAGCTTACAAATTCGTTCAAATTTACAGGGCATTGAAGTAAACCTGCCGCCGCCTTTAGGTAAGCGCAAAGATGAAACGCGTGATGGCTTATTGGATATACAGCTTAGTAAAGGCCGGGCGCATTTTTATGCTCAATTAAAAGACTATGTTTCGGCTGCCGTGGTCTTAAATACGGAAGCAGAACACATACGTCCCCTGAAAGCCTATGTGCATTTTGGTGAAGGTGAAGGACATCTGCCTGAGGTCGAAAGTCTGCGTATAAGTGGCAGCTTGTTGATGTTTAGTCTGGCTCCCTGGGCAGATGCTTTGCATCAGGGCAAGGAAGAAGTAACTGATTCGTTTGTTGCCATACCGCTAATTTTTGATATGGATAATCTACAGCTTACACCGGTGGGAGATGAATCAGAATCAGCTGCCGAAGACGTTAAGCCGCGTCCGCAGGAAAAAAGTGTTAGCAAATTTGACGCCGCATTATTTCCGCTGATCCAGGGCACGATTAAAAACTTGTCCTACGATGATGTGCCCATAGGTCGGCTTGAGATTAAAACCTCCCGGCTTAAAATACGCAAAGGTATTAAGCTTGATTCACTGAGCCTGCAAGGCGAAGAATTGAACATGCAGGCCAAAGGCGAATGGGTGCAATGGCCGAATCGTGACTTCAGTTCGATGGAAGTCAAACTGGATAGCCCGGATCTTGGGAAAATGCTTTCATCACTGGGGTTTTCGGCCATATTCAAGGGGGGAGAAACGACGCTGGGTGGCAACCTTCACTGGTCGGATTCTCCTATGGGCATCAGCCTTGCGGGGCTGGATTCAAATTTAAAATATACCGTGAAGGATGGTTCTATCGTCAGTGTTGAGCCGGGTGCCGGACGACTACTGGGTTTATTCAGCCTGGCGGCACTGCCGCGGCGACTAGTTCTGGATTTTAGTGATGCCTTTGGTGACGGTCTGAGTTTTGACAGCATTGAAGGTGAGCTGGATATTCACGATGGTAGTGCCTTTATGGATAACAATCTGATGAAAAGTCCGTTGGCGCATATTTCGGTCAGTGGACGTACCGGTCTGGTGAATCGGGATTTTGATCAATTGATCACTGTTTATCCACGAGGCGGGGATGCCCTCACCGTTGTTGCCGGAGGAATGCTGTTTGGCCCGCAGATTGGCGCGGTGATTCTGCTGGCGCAAAAAATCCTGGGAAATGAGTTAAAGGATGCCACCGCGATTAAATATAAAGTCTCAGGCAGCTGGGAGGAACCTGTTATCGTTCGCCTTAATAAGCCGCAAGTAGATCAAGGTATTTCTTTGGATGATGATGATTTTTAAGTGTTGAATTCAGCTCAGGCCATCTTAAATTCAGTGCTTATTATGGTATCCTGAAGCCCATGTGTTACAGAAATCAATGGATAATTCTGGTATTGTTTGTGGTCTTTGCCATAAGTATGCCGAGCCGGGCTTCCCCCTATGTCATCACCGCTCAGGATTGGGCAATGCCTCGTAGTGTGGCGCATTTAGTTGCGTTTCCTCCGCTGGCTCAGGCTGTGGGTCAATTGCGTGTTCATCCTGATAGCCGTTTGCAGATACATTATCCCGGTGGGGATGAAGGTATGCTATGGCTGAATGAATTACAAAGCTGGCTGGTGGCCTTAGGTGTCTCCAGTGAGCGGATGGAGCTTATCCCTGGCAGCTCTAGACAGACGGTAATAGAAATTGACATTGTCACGGCGAACGGGAAAAGCATTATTAAAACTAGTAATAAACAGAATAATAACGAGCCGGTGGTAAATCAATGAAACGGATTGCAGCAATACAAATGGCCTCTGGGCCAAAGCCTGGTGCAAACCTGACGGAAGCCGGACGCCTTATCGGCAAGGCCGTCGATGCTGGTGCCGGTATGGTGGTGCTGCCGGAAAATTTTGCTTGCATGGGCATGCAAGATGGAGATCTGCTTAAACATCGGGAAAAAGAAGGCGAAGGTCCGATTCAAAATTTTCTGCGTGAACAGGCGGACAAGTACCGGGTCTGGATCGTGGGTGGAACCCTGCCTTTATTTAGTGATGATGCTCTGCGTATGCGCGCTTCCTGCCTGGTTTATGATGATAGGGGTGAGCTGCGAGGTCGCTACGATAAGGTTCATTTATTTGATGTGGTATTGGAAGAAAATGATGAGACTTATCATGAATCCGCAACCACGGAACCCGGTAATAAGATTACGGTAATAGATACGCCCTTTGGTCGATTAGGTCTGGCGGTTTGTTATGATTTGCGTTTCCCCGAGTTATTTCGCCACATGGTGGCTGAGCAGGTTGATATTCTGGCCATACCGGCGGCCTTTACCTCAATAACCGGTCGTGCCCACTGGGAAGTCTTACTGCGTGCACGTGCAATTGAAAACCTGTGTTATGTGGTGGCCTCGGCACAGGGGGGCTATCATGTAAATGGACGCGAAACGCATGGTCATAGTGCGATCATTGATCCCTGGGGGTTGGTGCTGGATGAGCTGGACAATGGCTCCGGATTTGTGATTTCTGAAATTGAAATAAACAAGGTGAAAAATATTCGTCGCACCTTCCCTGTACTTGAACATCGAAAAATACCCTGCGATATAAATCATGACAAATAACTCTGTAGATCGTGCTAGCGAATTATTGCTGGCTCCCTCCGGGCTGACCGAAAATGATCTTCAGTCTGTGCTTGATCAACTCATGGGCCATGCGGTCGACAGTGCTGATTTATATTTTCAGCTAAGTCGCCATGAAGCCTGGGTGCTGGAAGATGGCATCGTTAAAGAAGGTAGCCATAATATTGAACAGGGCGTGGGTGTGCGGGCAATCAGTGGAGAAAAAACCGGCTTTGCCTATTCGGATGAGATTATCCTGCCGGCTTTGACTGAAGCCGCGCAGGCTGCGCGGGCTATTGCCAGTCGGGGTCGTCAGGGACAGGTGCAGAGCTGGAGCAAACGCAGCGGGCATAATCTTTATCTGCCAGTTGATCCCCTGCAGTCCTTGAGCGCCGAAGATAAAATCGCACTGCTGCAAAAAGTGGATGCTTATGCACGAAAGCTTGATTCGCGGGTGCAGCAGGTAATTGTAAGTCTGGTTGGTGTAGAGGAAGCGATTCTGGTTGCCGCCAGTGACGGTACGCTGGCCTCGGACATGCGTCCACTGGTGCGTATGAATGTGAACGTGATCGTCGAGCAGAAAGGGAAACGTGAACAGGCCAGTGCCGGGGGCGGTGGTCGTCTCGATTATCAGTATTTTATAGAAGATAATCGGGCCCTGGAATTTGCTCGTGAAGCGGTGCGCCAGGCACTGGTGAACCTGGATGCCATCGATGCTCCTGCCGGTGCCATGCCGGTTGTGCTTGGCCCCGGTTGGCCCGGAGTACTACTGCATGAGGCTATTGGCCACGGGCTGGAAGGGGATTTCAATCGCAAGGGCAGCTCGGCTTTTGCCGGTCGCCTGGGTGAACAGGTGGCCTCACCCCTGTGCACCGTGGTTGATGATGGCACCATGCCGGGTCGCCGTGGTTCATTGAATATTGATGATGAAGGTACTTCTACCCAGCAAACGGTATTGATCGAAAATGGCATACTCAAAGGCTATATGCAGGACAAACACAACGCCGGCTTGATGGGGGTGAGTTCAACCGGCAACGGTCGACGCGAATCCTATGCACATTTACCGATGCCGAGGATGACCAATACCTATATGCTCGCCGGTGAACAGGATCCGGCTGAAATTATCGCTTCCGTTGATAAAGGCTTGTATGCAGTAAACTTTGGTGGCGGTCAGGTGGACATTACTTCCGGCAAGTTTGTATTTTCTGCCTGTGAAGCTTATTTGATAGAAAATGGCAAGGTCACGCAGCCGGTTAAAGGCGCGACACTGATTGGTAATGGTCCGGAAGTGTTGATTCGAGTCTCAATGGTCGGCGATGATCTGGCCCTGGATCCCGGGGTCGGAGTCTGCGGTAAAGAAGGCCAGAGCATCCCGGTTGGCGTTGGCCAGCCTACCCTGAAAATTGACAGCCTTACCGTGGGAGGTACGTCGACCTGATATTTGTAGGTACGGCTTCAGCCGTACAGCTGCAACGAAAGGCGCAGCGATAATTGCATCGTATATATTAGGAAACCTTACCGGCCATCAAACCCTTAAGATATTGAAATAATTCACGCGCGGCACGCGGGGCTTTATTTAACTCGCGTTCTTTTTTTGCCGAACGCATGAGTTGGCGTAGATGCTGGCGATCCGCATCTGGGTGCTGGCTGAGTAATTCCCCCAGCGCGCTATCGCCTTCGGTGATCAGGCGATCACGCCAGGTTTCGATTTGGTGCAGGTGCTGGATGTCAGCGCGGAAATGATCAGTGATGCTTTCATAGGCGGCCTGAATGGGTTCTGCATCGGTTTTACGCATCAATTTACCGATGAATTGTAGCTGACGTTTTAGCGCCCCGTGCTGATGCATCTTTCTTGCACTGTTGACGGCATCGAGTATATTGTCCGGCAGAGGGATTTTCGCGAGTGAGGCTTTATCCAGTTGAACCAGCTTTTTGCCTAAATCAAGCAGGGCATGGGCTTCCCGCTTGAGTTGGGATTTACTGACGCTATATTCTTCCTGATCGTCGCCAGGCTCGTCTTCATCAAATTCATCATGCATGTTAGGATTATCGCATTATCATCGAGCTTATGCATCAAAATGTAAAATTGCGAACTATGAAAACCAGCCACTATTTTCAAATCCGGTTTATATCGGTTTGTGTGTTTATTTTTTTTATCGCCGAACCGGTTCCCGCTGTGCCTGAATCAGGCAAGTGGGTGGTGGAAAATAAGCAGATAAAATTAGAGATGATTGCACGCACACCGGAGCAGATGGCGGCCTTTTATGAAGCCAGGGGATTTCCCCGCAAGGTCCTCGATGAAGTTAGAAAAATGTGCTTTATCACGGTCGGGGTCACGAATAAAAGCCGTGATATCATCTGGATGCGATTGGCGAACTGGACGTTTAGCTTGCCGCAAGGTTCCCTGAAACGTTTTCATCGCAATGAACTGAAAGCCCGCTGGCAACAATTTGGGCTGGCGCAACGCCATCAATCGACATTTCGCTGGACTTTGATTCCCGAGGTACTGGATTACCGCCCAGAGGAACACGAGGGGGGGAATATTGTGCTGCCCAGAACCGGATCCACCTTTAGCCTGCGAGCTGAATTTGTGATGGGCGCAAAGGAAGAGGGCGAGCACATTTCAATTCAGGTTAATGATTTACGTTGTACGGAAGATTAAGCCATGATGCCATTGAAACGATTGACTCAATTTATTTCTATCGGCCTGCTAATTATGGCCACGATTAGCGCATGGGCAGGAACACCGGTTTTACCAAAAGGGCTGGTTTTGTTACCACCGCACCCGGCACCGGGATTAAAATTGAAAGATATGGACGATAAGGCCTACGATTTAAGTGTGGTGCAGGGACGTTGGAAATTCGTACATTTCTGGGCTTCCTGGTGCGGGCCGTGCCAGCGTGAAATGCCATCGATTCAGCGTATGGTTGAACGCATGCAGGGTTCGTCGCTTGAAGTGGTGCTGGTGAATACCTCAGAAAGTGAAGATACTGTATTCAGTTTTCTTGCCATGGTTGCACCAGATCTTAATTCGTTATTAGATAGTGATGGCTTAGTCACCGAGCAATGGCAGCCGCGAGGCTTGCCTTCGACCTATCTGGTCGATCCTCAGGGAATGATGCGTTATGTTGCCATCGGTGGCCGACCCTGGGATAGCGCAGAGTACATCGATTTTTTATCCGCGTTAATCGCACAACCGGGCAAATGAAATAATTATGTTGAATAAAATATGAGTAAAAATAACAATATGTCATCTTCTTCCAGCGCACTTGAAAGCAATACCGATAAACAGTTTGATAAGGCACGATTGGCACAGATTGTTGACGACATGATCGCAGAAGCTCGCCGCCTGGGAGCCTCGGCCGCCGAAGCCGGGGTCAGCATTGAAGCGGGCTTATCGGTGAATGTGCGCCTGGGTGAAGTTGAAACCATCGAGCATAATCGTGATAAGGGAATGGGCATTACGGTTTATTTTGGTCAGCGCAAAGGCTCGGCCAGTACCAGCGATTTTAGCCCGCAGGCGATCAGTGAATCGGTTAAAGCCGCCTGCGATATCGCCCGTTATACCGAAGCCGACGAGTACGCAGGGCTGGCTGATAAAGAACAAATGGCCACCGAGATCCCGGATCTGGATCTCTATCACCACTGGGATTTAAGCGCCGAACAGGCGATTGAGATTGCCAAAGAATGTGAAGATGCTGCACGCAGCTTTGATCCGCGCATTATAAATTCTGAAGGTGCCGGGGTAAGTAGTCATGATGGTTTTCGGGTCTATGGTAATAGTCACGGCTTTATTGGCATGTATCCCAGCTCCCGGCATAGCCTCAGCGTTGCCGTTATCGGTGAACATGATAAGAATATGCAACGGGATAGCTGGTATACCGTTTCAAGACAGCGGCAGACATTATCTGCGGCTGATGAAGTTGGCAGACGGGCCGCAAAAAATACGGTGGCCAGACTGGATGCCCGTAAAATTTCAACCTGTCAGGTTCCCATTCTGTTTGAGGCCGAAGTTGCACGAGGCCTGTTAGGACATTTTATTCGTGCCATCAATGGCGGGGCACAGTTTCGTAAATCCAGTTTTTTGCTGGATCATATCGGCAAGACTGTTTTTCCTTCTCGCATCCGGATAGATGAACGCCCCCATTTGAAGTCGGCTCTGGGAAGTGCTCCCTTTGATAGCGAAGGTCTGGCAACCCATGATCGGGAGCTGCTGGTTGCAGGTGAGCTAAAAGGTTATGTGCTAGATAGTTACAGTGCCCGTCGTTTAGGCATGCAGAGTACCGGTAATGCCGGAGGTACGCATAATGTATTTATTAATAATGATGATCTCACCCAGACGCAGTTACTGAAGAAAATGGATCGCGGCATTCTTGTTACCGAAGTCATGGGGCAGGGGGTGAATATTGTTACCGGTGATTACTCCCGGGGTGCATCAGGTTTCTGGGTTGAGAACGGCGAAATTCAGTATCCCATCGAAGAGTTTACGCTTGCCAGCCGTCTACAGGATATGTACATGAACCTTGTCGCTATTGGCAATGACATAGATGCTCGGGGTAATCTTTGTACTGGTTCCTGGCTGATAGAAGAAATGACAGTAGCAGGTGAATAATTTGATATAGGCAGAAGATAACTACTCTTGCCCCTGATGTTTTTTTATTTTGACGTGACTGTTAAATCCGTAGGATGTACTGAGTGAAGCGCATACAGCCTTTGTAGGGTGGGCATGACTTTTGTGCCCACGCGTTATGGTTCCTGCTGCAAATATCATTATTATAGCAAGGCATTAGACGGTTTTTGGCGATAGAAATTGCAGTTGTGATCCACCTCTTTTATCCACCCGGCTCCAGTTATCAACATTAAATGCAATTTGCATAATACTGCAGGTTGCAAATATTTCATGATCATCTGTCAGCTGGGCAGCCAGATCTTCCAGACCGGGATTATGGGCAACAATGGCAACGTTGTTTTTATTGCTATCCAGCTGATGGATGATTTCAAACAGGGTTGGTACCGAGGCACAGTACAACTCATCGGTATATTGAATAACCTTATCCTCAAGCTTAAGACTCTCATTTAAGCGGGATAAGGTTTCCCTTGCGCGCAATGCACTACTGCATAAAATCAAATCAAACTTTATTCCCTGTTCATTCAATGTCTTGCCCATACGTAGAGCATCCGCCTGTCCCCGCTTGTTCAGATCACGTTCATAGTCGGGCAGGCTGCTATCTCCCCAGGATGACTTTGCGTGGCGAATCAGCGTTAATTGTTTTTTCATATTGTTCCCCTTTTCTATAAGTCAGTATAGAGTAGAGTAACAATGGCTGGCGAGCATAGTTTAGAGCTGCTCAAAGCTTAAGCAATCTTTCTACTTAGTGATGTTGACATATATTGCGTGAATAATTATGTCTAACATGTACTTGACAGCGATAGCGACTAGCACTAGCTTCTGTATAAATAATATATAAACAGGAACTTTATTATTCAGAAAGTTTAATAAATTAAAACCTGAAATAAGAGGGCACCAGGTTTAAAAATAAAGGGGTAAGGAATGAAACTGTACAGTACGAGCTTTAATAAACGTTCACGTCTGAATCGAATACCTGAAATAACGAATACTTCTTCTGAACGCTTACAGCCACTGGAGCCGGAAAACCTGAGCGAAAGACTGGTAGGGAGTCTGATGATTCAGAATGATTATTTTCCCTGTTTTGACTGGACCTTCCCGCCACCACTGCTGAATAAATCTGAACCCCCTGCCTCGATTAAGGAATTGTTCCGGCAACCTTCAGTTATACCAGAATCCTATAGCCTTTATCTGCATAGCCCGTTTTGCAAAAGCCTGTGCAACTTTTGTTACTACACCATTATTCCGGGAAAAGGAATTGAAAAGTCGGAACGCTATGTAGACTATCTGCTGCGGGAAATGGAAATGTATGCCGAGGTGATGGGAAACAAAAAATGTGAGTCCATTTATTTTGGCGGGGGCACGCCCACCTTTCTGGATGATCGTTTATTAGTTAAATTGATCGAAGGCGTTCATCAATATTTTAATCTTGCTGCCGATGCTGAATTCAGTATTGAGTCTTCACCGGGAACCCTTGGACGCAGTAAAGTAGAGCTGCTGACATCGCTGGGCATTAATCGTTTGAGTTATGGCATTCAAACACTGGATGAAAAACTGCTGACAAGCATGAATCGTGAATACTCTGTCGATGAAGCGATAAAAGAACTGGAAGTTGCATTGGAGCTTATTGGTAATGTTAATGTTGATACCATGTACGGCTTTGAAGATGAGCCGGACAATGCTTTATTGAATACCTTGAAAAAATTTCATGAAGTTGGGGTTCCCAGCCTTTCTATTTATGCCCTTGATCGGCAACGTGATAATAAGGATAAGGTGCAGGGTTTGCCGCCAAAAGATGAATCTTATGATGACAAAATTCGTATCTTTGTCGAAGCCGATCAGTTTTTATTCCATAAAGGTTATCGCCAGATATTACAGAATGTCTATGCCATCCCGGATAAATCAAGCTATCGTCATCAGGTTCGCCGTTGGGATAATTTAACCCTGATAGCGCTAGGGGTTGCCGCACAGGGTTACGCTCCGCGCACGCCCTACCAGAATTTCCCGGCGATAAAATCCTATTACAAGGCCATTGATGAAGGCCGCTTACCCATCGTAACTGTTGATTATCTTTCTGCTGAGATGGAATTGATTCGTGAGGTTTCTAGTCAACTACGTTTCACCTGTATCGATCTAGATGTCATTCAACAGAAATATGGCGTCGATCTGAATCTTGTTTTTGCAGATTTAATTCACTCACTTATTGAGCTGGGTTATCTGAAGCGTGAATTAAATACCCTGCGCATGACTGAAAAAGCGGCCTATTATAATAATATTATTCCCATGTTGTTTGCGCCTGATAGCTTTACCCAGGCACTGCTGGGTCTGCCGGAAGAATACCTGGAAGCCTTCCCGGTACCCAGTGTCATGGCTCAGGTGGGCTGTACGCAGAGCAGGCCGATCGAGGTTTCTTTATCTGAATAAATTTGAGCTTGGCGAAAATTGTCAAAAACGATAATCCCTGCTGCGGCTGATGGTACTCCTGTAGGTACGGCATCAGCCGCACAAGTCCGAAGCCTGCCCGGCAGTTTCCCTCATCCCTGTTCGACTGAAATTGAACCTACAGATACGTATTTGCTAATGTCGCATCGGCATATTGAATATATTTATTTCTATTTTCTTATATAACTCATTGATACAAATAATGTTTGTTATAAATTCACAAAGTGCTGCCATTTATCCAACTTGACATAGTTAGACGACTGTATTATTAATTATATAACTTAGACGGCCGTCTTAATTTAAGTTGTTAATTAATCACCAATGGAGAAGCAAAAATGGCAATCGCAAAGCATGAGATTGAACAACAATTACGCAGTAATTTGAATGGACTGGAGCTTGCTGACTTGAATAACTGGTTTGATAGTCGATTCGATGAAAAGATGCAGGAAATTGAGGAAAACCATGTTCCCTCTCTTTCCATTGTGGTGACAAAGGGCACCCTGGATATGGCTTATCCGCCTTTTATCCTGGCCTCGACAGCGGCAGCATTGGGCTGGAAAGTCGATCTGTTTTTTACTTTTTATGGACTGGAATTATTAAAGAAAAATCTCGACGGGTTGATGGTTTCGCCTCTGGGTAATCCCGCGATGCCCATGAAAATGCCATTCGGGCCGGAGTGGTTCAAAAGTATTAACTGGAATGTTCCCAATGCGGTAATGGGCAATGTGCCGGGCTTTGAAAATATTGCCACCGGCTTAATGAAAAAGACCGTGAAAAATAAAGGCGTGGCCTCGGTGCAAGAATTACGCGAAGCCTGCATTGAATCTGAAGTTAATCTGGTCGCCTGTCAGATGACGGTTGATCTTTTCGGATTTGAAACCTCAGATTTCATACCCGAAGTGGCTGACTGGATTGGGGCAGCAAGTTTTCTGCCGATTGCACAAAAATCAGATGTTGGCCTCTTTATCTAAATTCAGCTTAATACGGCTCCTGTTTATCACGGGTATTTTGTATGCTTGTTTTTTCTTCCCAGCGGTGTGATTACACCGCTTTTTTTAATTTTGAAATAGGTGTAAATTGATTTATCTTTAATCTGTATTGAAGATTGTGTGTGGGCCGCCGAGCCCTGTATGGGAAATGGTAAGAGCACGAATGGGTAGAAAGGGCAGTCAGAATTATATTCGCATCGTAGAAGCCGCGAATGATCTATTTTATCAACAGGGTTATAACCAGACTTCATTTGCGGAAGTCGCCGAGTCCACCGGTATTCCCAAAGGCAACTTCTATTATTATTTCAAGAGCAAGGACGAACTCCTGCATGCGGTTATTAACTATCGGCTTGAGGTGATAAAAAACCTGCTGGCAGAAACAGAAGCCCGCTTTTCCACCCCGCAATCCCGGTTGCAGCGAATCATCGATATTCTTGCCAATGAGAGCAGTGCGGTGATGGATTATGGTTGTCCATTGGGAACCTTAAATGCCGAGCTGGGCAAGACTCAGGAAGATCTGCAATCGCATGCGGCCCAGATGTTTGATCTTTTTCATGACTGGTGTGAGCGTGAATTCATCGCGCTGGGCAGGAAAGACAATGCCCGTCATCTAGCCATGCATTTGATGGCCTTATTACAGGGTGCGGCTTTACTGGGTAATGTGTATAAGGATCGAAGCTTTATTGAAAATGAAGTGGCACAGGCAAAGGACTGGATTCGATCTTTGTAGTAGGGCTAAAGCCGAACCTTGTGCGATATGGTAATAAATTTGGTCGGCGTGAGAGGATTCGAACTTATGTGGGCGGATGAGGTGAGGTAGATTGTTGGTATTTTTGGTGGCTTGGGCTATGGTCGATCCCTCGGCTGAGTACTGATATTGCCGAACCAGAACCGCGTGCTGACTTACTTGACTGCTCGTCATTACGGCGTAAACTTTCCCTATAACATCCATTATAGGGAAAGTAAGGAAAGCAGATATGGCTGAAATCATCGACTTACCGCTGAAAAAAGCACCCCGCCCACCAACTGTAAATGGGAAAGTTCGCCCACCAACACGGCAAAGTAACAGCAAATCACGCTCCCGTGAGTACCTGACACATGATGAAGTCGAGCGTTTGATGAAAGCGGCTCGTGGACTAGGACGACACGGTCACCGGGATGCCACGCTGATCTTGATAGCGTACCGCCATGCCTTGCGCGTCTCTGAACTCGTGGCCTTGCGCTGGGATCAGGTCAATCTGAAAGATGGGCATTTATATGTCAACAGGAACAAGAATGGTGTGCCTTCAACCCATCCCCTGCATGGCCCCGAGATTCGCGCTCTGCGCTCATTGCAGCGGGATTACCCAGAGATACCCCATACCTTTTCGTCACTGAACGTAAAGGCCCACTGACAACGGCGACAGTTCGTAAACTGGTGGCCCGTGCAGGTGAAAAAGCAAAGTTAGGATTCCCAGTTCACCCCCACATGCTCCGCCATGCGTGTGGCTACAAGCTG
>UOFY01000045.1_pt1 | contig 36744 bp, 39 predicted proteins | sample 1990141 | NCBI WGS metagenome assembly UOFY01 (sample SAMEA4728526, study PRJEB27164) | hydrothermal vent metagenome | biome: marine basaltic hydrothermal vent biome; feature: marine hydrothermal vent; material: mineral | place: Pacific Ocean | collected 2011-06-14/2011-07-23 | depth 1741 m | reverse complement strand
ATAATCATAATTATTCATCTCAAGGCAGTGAGCACGGCAAAGCCCATAAAGGCCAGCGACAATAAACTTGCAGTAATAAAAGCAATAGGTGCACCAGCAAATGCCGCCGGTACCTGCATCAGTGCCAGGCGTTCGCGTAACCCGGCAAATAGAACCATTACCAGAGTAAAGCCCAGTGCGGAGCCAAAACCATACAGCAGACTTTGAAGCAGGCTGTGTTCCTGTTGAACATTTAATAATGCGACACCCAATACTGCACAGTTGGTGGTAATCAGCGGTAGGAAGATCCCCAGTACCTGATACAACGCGGGAGACATTTTACGAACTACCATTTCGGTAAATTGCACCACGGCTGCGATTACAAGAATAAAGGCAAGTATGCGTAAAAAACCTAAATCCAGGGGTGTGAGAATGTAATGTTCCAGTAACCAGCTGGCCACTGCGGCCAAAGTTAATACAAAGGTGGTCGCAAATCCCATCCCCAGTGCCGAGTCCAGTTTGTTAGACACGCCCATGAACGGGCAAAGTCCTAGAAACTTAACCAGTACGACGTTGTTTACCAGGGCTGTTGCAAGCAACAACAAAAAATATTCAGCCATGCTACAAACCTGAAGGTGATTAGAAATAAAAGTTAAATAGCTTTTTGCATTTAACATGCCAGCCCTATGAAAATGTTCTGGAGGCTATTAACTCAGGCATTGTTACCGCATCCTGTTTGGGTTCTGCGCATTCGCCGTTGTTATAAAACAAACAAAATTAAACTTGAATGCAGAGTTATGTCGTAGAGGTGACAATATAATGGTGTGGCTTCTATGCGCCTGCATTTACCGGTTTATTAAAAGTTGAATCAGCATATCTAATTGAATTTATAGTGTTTAACCCTTATGGCAGGCGGGTTTGCCAGGAAACTAAACGGCCAGTATTGCGCCGTTATATAGACGCTATTAGTGTTAAGTTTTAGTTAGGTATGAACTTTGCTATTGCTAATAGTATTAACCACATACAACAATCTGTGAGTCAGTTTTGACAAAAAATAATTCTACACATTCGAAAGAAAAAATGGCGGTGGCACTGGGTGAGTTTATGGCTTCTCCACCTAAGGGTATCCCCGTGGAAGTCATTGAAGCCTTTGGCCATACGGTAAAAACAGATGACGGTATTTTACCGCCACGGGTTTTTATTGAAGCGGTTGAGCAGTCTTCTATTGCCATTTCTATTTCTGATCTAGAAGCTGGGATTCTTTATGTCAATGCGGCGTTTGAAAAATTGACGGGATATCAGGCAAAGGACATTGTAGGTAAAAATCAGTCGATTCTTTCTTATAAAACTACCCCAGTAGAAATCTACAAAAACTTATGGGATCAATTACAGGCGCAGCAATCCTGGAATGGTGTGCTGATCAATAAGCGTAAAGATGGTGGGCGTTATCTTGCAGATTTAACGGTTGCGCCAGTGTTGGGGGGCGATGGTCAGACCAGTTACTACCTCGCTCTGCATCGGGACGTTACTGAAGTTCATGAGCTGGAAGGAAAGGTTCGCAATCAAAAAGTATTGATTGAGTCTGTGGTGGATGCCGCACCTGTGGTTATGTTTTTAGTGAATAATGATGGCCGGATCGTACTTGATAATCATGATTATAAAAAATTAATAAGTGAATCGAATGAAGAAGAACCCGCAAATATCTTTTTACAGGCACTCGCTGAAGTCATTGAAGCCGATAGACAGCTTGCCTGCAATCAACGTAAGGGTTTTATTAACCGAGAAGTAAAATTTAGCTGCCAGGCGGCGATCGAGCCTCGCTGGTTCAGTTGTTCCGGTGTCTGGGTGAATGAAAAAAATATGGCCACCGAGGAATATTTCATTGATGTAGATGAATCCTGTTTGCTCCTGGTTGCCAGTGATATTACGCAGCAGAAAAGGCAGCAGAATCAAATTAAAACTAATGCTTTGCGTGCTCTTCTGGCCGAGCAGCAACTGGTACATGGTATGCGTGAGACCCTGTCGGGGGCTATTTATCAACTACAGGCTCCCTTGAATATGGCCTCGGCAGTGGTGGCAATGATGGAGCGTCGTCAGCCAGTTGGTGACTTGCCTAATTCGTTTCAATCAGCATTGCTTAATGTGATCAAATCAGGTGAAGAGGTGCTGGAATATTTACAACACTCATTGCCCAGTGAAGAAAAAGAAGCAATAGCACCCGTTAATATGAATGAAGTAATTAAAGATGTTATCGATTTGTCTATTCATCGATTGCTGGAAAAAAGTGTACTGGTGGATTGGGATCCGGAGCCTGAACTGGATAATATTTCAGGCCGTTGCTATGCGCTGCGCACTTTATTTAAACAGTTGCTGGATAACGCCATTGATGCGATAGACGAACCCGGTTGTCAACAGCGTGAAATTTGCATTCAGACCCGCAATATCGACAACGCTATTGAAGTTATTATAAGAGATACCGGCCCGGGTATTGCAAATAACAAAAGACATTCTGTTTTTGAACCCTTTTTCTCTAACTGGAAACAGGCAAAAGGACGGCCCGGTATGGGCTTAACTATCGCCATGGATATGGTGCAGAAACATAACGGCACTCTCGATATCGATCCGCATTACCATGCAGGTTGTTCTATTCACATCCGCTTACCGACCAATTTTTCCGAAGCCTCGGCTAAGGAGAATTACTAATGAAGCAGCATTTAAGTATGGATAAAATGTATGTCGAGCGGTGTTCACTGGTGCAGGCTGAACTTGAAACCCTCTATCAGGTTAGCAAGGTGCTGAGTCGATCTATTGAACTGGAGCAGACGCTGGCTGAAGTGTTAAAACTTCTGCATGATCAGGGACGATTATTTAACGGCATGGTCAGCTTGCTGAATGAAGATAGTAAGGCGTTGATGGTTTATGTCGTGCATGACAGTGAAGGTGTCGTGCCGATGAAATCGGTGCACTATCAGGCCGGTGAAGGACTGGTGGGAATTATCATGGAAAGATCTGAACCCTTGATTGTGCCGCGTCTGGCGGATGAACCCCGTTTTCTTGGTCGACTGGGTGTATATGATTTAGAACTGCCCTTTATTGGTGTGCCAATAACCATAGGAGACAATGAGCCGGTTGGCGTGTTTGTCGCCCAGCCCTCAGTCGGTGGTGAGCTGCTTGATGAGCAGGCACGTTTTCTGGACATGGTGTCAAACCTTGTTGGTCAGATTGTCAGTCTTTCTCGCAGTGTCGTTAACGAGCGACGTGCGCTGGAAGATGAGCGCGATAAACTGCGCCGTGAAGTTAAGGCCGAGCATGGTTTTGATAGCATCGTTGGACATACTGCGGTGATGCGTCATGTTTTTGAACAGGTCAGGCAGGTGGCCAAGTGGAATACCACCGTTCTTATTCGAGGAGAGTCAGGCACAGGTAAAGAACTCATCGCCAATGCCATTCATTATAATTCACCCCGCTGCAGCAGTATTTTTGTAAAACTCAACTGCGCCGCCTTACCCGATAACTTACTTGAGTCGGAACTCTTTGGGCATGAAAAAGGCGCGTTTACCGGAGCCGTAACACAGCGCAAGGGGCGTTTTGAACAGGCCGATGGCGGCACTTTATTCCTTGATGAAATTGGAGAAATTTCATCAGCTTTCCAGGCCAAGTTACTACGAGTTTTACAGGAAGGTGAATTTGAGCGAGTCGGGGGAATGAAAACACTGAAAGTTGATGTGCGTGTCATAGCCGCCACCAACCGCGATCTGGAAGCGGAAGTGGAACAGGGTGAGTTTCGAGAAGATCTTTATTATCGTCTTAATGTTATGCCTATTAATATGCCTTCTTTACGTGAACGTGTTGAAGACATTCCCGATCTTTCCCGTTTTCTGGTGGAAAAAATATCTCGCAGCCAGGGCCGGCCACTGATCATTTTGGACAGTGCGATACGTTTGCTGGTGCAGCATGACTGGCCCGGCAATGTACGCGAACTAGAAAATTGTCTGGAGCGCGCGGCAATTATGTGTGAAGACGGGAAGATTGATCGCGACGTGATAAACCTTACCGGGCTGGAAGAAAACATCTCAGTAAACAAAGTGTCCAGATCACAGAATAATATTGATCTAGATGATCCTGCACTGGATGAGCGCGAACGGGTAATTGCCGCACTGGAACAGGCTGGCTGGGTGCAGGCAAAAGCAGCACGCCTGCTTGGATTTACGCCCCGCCAAATTGCCTATCGCATACAGACTCTGAATATTAAGGTGCGTCAGATTTAATAAAAAAATCCATAAAATAGTATTCCAGGTAAGTCAGCATGTTACAAAGTAAAATAGAATATTTTCGTAACTGAATACTATTTCATATCTCCAACAGGATAAAAATATGCATCGGCCAATAGGAGACCTTCGACTTTTTTGTTTGAACTTCAGCCGCCACCACGAAGCAGCCGTTCGAGGATTCTAGCTTGATAATCAGAGTGAGGGAAAAGCGGACGTTCATAAACCGTGCCTTAAGTAGCACCTGGCTGAATATCTGGATACAATTAGGTATTGTGTTTGCAGAATTCAAATAGGTGGAATACAGACAGGTTTTCTCTTTCTACACAGAAGAGAGGAAGCCTACACTCTCACTCTTTCAAGTAAGTCTTATTCAGACAAATTTCTAATAAAATATATAGTTATTACCACCATCAATCGCCCCATTTGGAACAACGCCTATGTGGTTTGCAATATTGTTTATATATACACTGGTTTGACTATTATAGAAATAAAGTGCGCGATAAAAATTATTAATTGTATTTTGTGTAATTGTAACTCTCCCATATCTCACATAAATTCCAATATTACAATAGCCTACAGTATTTCCTTCCGAATATTCGATCCCCCCACTAATGTAATTGTTATCAATAATTGTATCACTACAACCTGACACCTGAATACCATAGTGTGATAAATATCTGTCAGGATAAAGTGGATTAACCTTCGGAAAAATATTTGTTATAGTGTTACCAGAAACACGGTTACCTCTACCAGTATTAGAGTTGCAGGATAGATTGATCCCCGACGCAGCATAATCACTATTGTTTGTATCTAAACGACCATCTACTGTAATTTTATTATTTTTTATTAATACATTTTCTCCTTCTACATTAATCGCCCACCATGTGTTATCAAAAAAATGTATATCTTTTATTATAATAGCATTGCCTGTTACAGAAATTGCTCTTGAAGCACCACCAGCCAATGATGTTCTCCCATGGTGCCTTCCACGTATAGACCACCCATTCAAATCAAGAACTACATCATTAGCATTAATTGTTATAGCTGTCCCAGTTGTTTCAGAATAAATTAAATTTTCTGTTAGGCAATATGAGCCTGAAGAAGTAATACTAATAGGAACACTGGAAATTGGGGAATAAACGGCAGCATAACCAGATTGTATATAACTGAATAAAACCAGAAGAAATAAACTTATTGTTTTTAGACTCATTTCAAACTCCTTGTATTGATGATAAAATCCCACGTCTGATTAAATCACTCATTCATCAGGGTCAATACAATGTTTAAATCCTATTCATTTCAAACAAATCCGGCTCTTCCACGTTCTCTAAATTCTTCGGATGAACCACAAATAAAATAAATGCTGGATGAGTAACGGACATGTAAATGTGGAATGTAGTCATAATATTAGAATTTACAATAACAACCTGCCAACCATCGTAGACTCACTCTGGAAGTCATTATATTTGTAGTTAAATATTCAAATAATTCAGCCGTATAATGCCTAAGTTAAAAGACAAAAACACAGTTTCATGCGAAGATAATTATGCAAATAACGTATGCTAGTTAAGCAATTATATTGATACACGGTTCGTGTTTCGTTGATTGTATTGAACAATCCATACAGGTGATGGAGCAGTGCTTATATAATGAATAACCCTCTGAATTATCAAAATCAGTATGTGAGACGGTTGATTTTTTGCGTCTTTTTATTCCTTTTTTTCTGGCACTTTCTGTTGCCCATTTGGGACATTGATCTCTGGTGGCACATGGCCTCCGGGCGGTGGATTCTTGAAAATAATAGCCTTCCTTCCAGCGACCCTTTTTCAGTTTTTTCGGCACAAAATAAAATACGAACAGATATTGTCCTTAAGGGGCAATGGCTTGGCCAGGTCATTCTTTACAAAATTTATAATTATTTTAGTGATGATGGTTTAGTTATATTCCGATCATTATTGCTGTCTGCTTTTTTGCTTTTAACTTATATCCGAGCAAAATTGCTCGGCCTTTCAGAGCCCACCTCTTTATTTTTAGTCTGCATGATCGGATTTAACTTATTTGGTTTTACCGGGTTACGGCCACAGCTTTTTGGCTTTGGTTTTGCCTTATTTGTTTTTTTACTTATTGACTGGGTTGAAAAAACCGGAAAAATCAAGTGTTTGCTACTGCTCCCAGCTATTGCTATAGCCTGGGCAAATACCCATGGGTCTTTCATTCTTGGTATCGTTTTGCTTCTTATGTATTCGATACTCAACATCTTCGAGCACAAATTCAAACAAAACAAACTTCAAAAAAGGCTTAACATTCTACTTATTTGTGCAGTTGCATTTACTTTATTTTCTTATATCAATCCAAATGGCTTTCAAGCTGTACGATATATTTTCGAACTGCAAATCAGTGATCTACAATCGCGCACTTCAGAATATACCAGCTCCCTGAAAATTTATACTTTAGGCTACTCATTAGCGCAATTCTGGATCTATTTATTTTATGGCTTGACTTTAATATCCTTGCCAAGCCTTTTTAGGCTTTCACCAGGCAAAGCTATTATTACTCTGTTTCTTGGCGCAATCAGTCTTGATTCATTTCGCTACTATCTATTTTTTATACTTATATCAGGCCCGTATGTAATGCAGGCCATTATGCAATACGATAAGATTCAAAAATGTACAAAACCTCTATTAGTCATCAACCCGCTAAAATATATTCTTTCCTTCATTATTTTATTCGGCACATTCATCCTGCTGCAAACAAATTACAAAACAGCATCTATTCCACACAATATTAACGCATCACGCTACCCGATAGTTTTGAGCCGCCATTGCAGTGATGAAAATCTTCGTGGTTATATGTTTAATTATTTTGGCTGGGGAGGATATTTAATCTGGAATTTGTACCCAGATATCAAACCATATATCGACGGTCGAATGCTTGATGATTCAAAGCTGGATAAATATATGAACATATTGTGGGCTACAAAGGAGGGAATCCAGTATTTCAAAAATGAACATTTTGACTATGTCATGATCCCGTATTTTAAACCCGGAACAAAACAGGTTTATGCTCTAAATCTATATTTACAAAACCAGGTAGACTGGACAGCTATATACCGTGGAAACCATGGTCTTCCTTACAGAAAAACAGGTGTTCTGAAATAATGTAATTACTGCTTTTGTTAATAGAAAAAGCATAGGATCAGGTTTTTTTATGCAACGTAGGGTTAAGGGGACGGAGGAATTAAAATTTAACCAACCCTAAATGTCTCCTTTGGAGAATTTTCAAATGATTGTATGAGTCAACGAACGTCCGGATCTGGCACCTTTGAGATAAATATCTGGAATTTATAAAGATTTTTATTTGTTCGACAAGCGGGATTTGTACGCATTGAAGAAGTACGACTTGAATAATCTTCAGTATGCGCGTACACTTTGAATAAGTACAAATAGGAGGGAATACTGATGCCTCGAATTCCAGTGGAAAATAACGACCGAATGTCGCTGCGTATTGCTTCGAAAGAAAAATCGCTTCTTATGCGTGCAGCGACATTACAGCATATCAATTTAACCGAGTTCGTCATTCGTACTGTTGTCTCAGCAGCACAAGAGATCATCGAACAGAGTGAACATATTGCGCTTACAGAGCGGGACAGCTTGCATGTCCTCAATCTTTTGGACGATCCCCCTGCGCCAAATAAAAAATTGATGGCGGCCGCATTCGCTTTGCCCAGGCGACCATGACACTTCCTGACTGGCATGAAGAGCCGATTACCAAACAGCATGATCGACAAGCTTTTGACTGTGGTGATGATGCGCTGAATGAATTTCTATACCGTCATGCTCGCAAAAGCCATGAAAAAGGCGGTGCAAAAACATTTCTCGCCGTGCATGACGCTGATGCTAAAAAAATTCTTGGTTTTTACAGCTTAAGCCCCGCTTCAATTGCTTATGAGCATATCCCAAAAGTTGTTAAACATGGGCTGGCTCGCCACGAGGTTCCGGTATTCAGGCTTGGCCGTTTGGCAGTCGATCACTCTGTTCAGAGGCAGGGCTTAGGTGGGCAGCTATTGCTTGTAGCAGGTCGCCGTTGCCTTTTTGTTGCAACACAAGCAGGCGGTGTGGCGCTTCTGATAGATGCTAAAAATGAAGGTGTTGCAGATTGGTATACTAGCTATGGTGCTGTACCACTACTTGATGCTCCTCTCTCGCTCCTCCTGCCATTTAAAACAATCCATGCTGCACTCGATGCCGCTAACAAACTGTAAGCAACAGGCAAGTTCATCAACAAAGGTATAATTATTTGATTGTCTGCTTTGAAGAAATTTCAGCATACTTGTATTAATGACTCAACGTCTGCTTATTTGTCTGACAAGCTTCGGGGGAGGAAACCGCGGGATGCTGTGATGCGGTCAGTTTAAGATCAGGACTATGGGGATTTGAATAGTGCTCTCTCTGTTTACGATCAAGCAAGCAGTAACCGAAGTCATACAGGTAATAAATGTGTTAGGCCGATGCCAATAGGTCGTTATTTTCCAGCCGCTATATCGCACGAATATAACCAGACTGCGTTTTGGGTGAAAGTTTGCGCAACATCATGTCATCAATCAGGCGTTGGCGTAGTGGACTGACAGATTGAGTCGTCTGTGTCATGGCTCTGCTCCTGATGTGAGATGAGGAAAATACCCCATTACTCAGTATAGGAAGCAGGCGATACTTTTTGATAGTGTGAGAAAAGTAAAGTGGCACCCCATTACCGCGATAGCGGTTTAGTCCCTTGGCACATTTCAGCCATGTGGATGATTTTATTTTTTCATTCAAGTTCACTTGTAGCATTCACAACATACTTCCTTATTGCGGTGTAATGTTTATGACAGAAATCACCCGTCATCTGATGCTGCTGTAAATAATAAATATAAAAAACAACAACTAACAAATTAATTTCTGGTCAGGCACGACATTTGCAAAATTCAAACAAAGATATAATTTATTGACAATAATTCCCCGGGATAAAGCGAGCAGGAGAAGTGCGATGGAATTAAAAATACTGGGTCAGTCAGAAGCAACCGATTCGGGTTGCCCGTCTGAAGGGTGTGGCAGCAGCGATGATCAATTATCCCATCTGCCGGAAGCTATCAGGGAAAAAGTATTTAATCATCCCTGTTATTCAGAAGAAGCCCATCATCATTTTGCTCGCATGCATGTGGCGGTGGCACCGGCCTGTAATATTCAGTGTCATTACTGCAACCGTAAATATGACTGCTCTAATGAATCACGGCCCGGTGTTGTCTCCGAACTATTAACGCCGGATCAGGCGGTTAAAAAAGTCATGGCGGTTGCGGCTGAAATTCCGCAGATGACGGTGTTGGGTATTGCCGGTCCCGGTGATCCGTTGGCAAACCCGGAACGCACATTTGAAACCTTTCGCCAGCTGACGGAAAAAGCTCCAGATATAAAACTTTGTGTTTCTACTAATGGGCTGACATTGCCTGAGCATGTAGATGAGTTGTGTAAACACAATATAGATCATGTGACCATGACCATTAATACGGTGGATCCGGATATTGGCGCGAAAATATATCCGTGGATATTTTGGAAAAATCGACGCATCAAAGGCAAAAAAGCGGCGAAAATTTTAATCGAGCAGCAATTGAAAGGTTTGCAAATGCTGGTAGATCGCGGTGTTCTGGTAAAGGTTAACTCCGTTATGATTCCCGGTGTAAATGAAAAGCACCTTAAAGAAGTGAGTAAGATAGTTAAGCAAAAAGGGGCTTTTCTGCACAATGTGATGCCGCTGATTGCTGAGGTCGAGCATGGGACTTTTTATGGTGTGATGGGGCAACGAGGTCCCACTAACGATGAACTCATGGAATTGCAGGATAGCTGCGCCGGTGATATGAATATGATGCGCCACTGTCGCCAGTGTCGTGCCGATGCGGTTGGTATGCTGGGTGAAGATCGGGGTGATGAATTTACCATGGAAAAAGTTGAACAGATGGAAATTGATTATCCGGCAGCAATGGTCAAACGCAAAAAAATACATGATCAGATCGAGGCCAAATTACAGGTCAGCCGTAATCAGCCTGATGAAATACGGGTGATGTTGGCTGGGCTCAAACAAAAACAAAGCCGCCCCGTGTTAATGGCGGTGGCCAGTACCGGTGGGGGTATCATTAATCAGCATTTTGGTCATGCCACAGAGTTTCTTATTTATGAAGCTTCGCCAACTGACGTACGTTTTGTGGGTCATCGAAAAGTAGAATTATATTGTGCTGGAAATGATGACGATGGCGTACCGGTGCTGGAGAGAATCATAAAAACACTGGCCGGTTGTGAGGCTGTCCTGTGCTCAAAAATTGGATTCGAGCCATGGGGCGTGCTGGAAAATTCAGGAATACAACCTACGGGAGAATATGCACTGGAGCCTATCGAAGAGGCAGTAGCCGCAGTTTATAAAGAAATGGCGACTAATGGTTTGCTGGATAAAAAATCTACTGAGTCAGACCGGGCAATAGCATAGGAGAAAATATATGGCTTATTCTATCATTGAAACCTGTGTCAGTTGTCATGCTTGTTTGCAGGTCTGTCCGAGCGAGGCTATTTATACAGGTGTTAAACATTTTATGGTTGATGCTAAAAAATGTACTGATTGTGAAGGCGATTATGCCGATCCCCAATGTGCAAGTATTTGCCCGATCGAAGGGGCAATATTAGATGGATTTATGCAAGTTACGAATCCCCCTGGTTCATTAACTGGGATCCCACCCGCACGTCTGCAACGGATGCGGGATGAAATTCAAGCTCGTTAAGGAGATAATAATGGCAAAAGCAAAAGTAACCTTTGAAGATATTGAACTCACTGTCAATGTGCCAGTGGGTACGCGTGTTATTGAAGTTTCAGAAAAAGTAGGTTCCGGTATTGTTTACGGTTGTCGTGAATGTGATTGTGGGACTTGCATGATGGAAGTCACCGGGGGCTGGGATAATTTGAGTACACCGTCAGTACTGGAAGATAAGGTGCTTCGTGAAAACATGGGTGGCCGCCATCGGCGTCTTGCCTGTCAGGCTCAAATTCTGGGTGATGTGACTGTCAAGCCTGCTTAATATTCTGGATCGCAATAAAAATGTATGCAATTTACATTGATAGAAATAAAAAACGGTATAAGGAAAACATGCCGTCTGGCTCTTGAGGTAAACAATGTTAGGCAAAGCTAAAATCGATTTTCGGGAAGTGGAATACACGCGTATCATGGCTTATTCCCGTGCTCAGCCAAATGATGAAACCTATGCCTGCATGCTGACTAGCTGGCAACAGGGGGCCGGTGTAATGGCGGATGATTTTGGTTTGGGTGCACGCTGCTTTGCTGAATTATTTGACTGCCATTTCCCTGGGCTTAATCAGCACTCCCTGAATATACCTGAACGCAAAAATGACCCGCTACGAAATGATGAACGTGAAGAAGTTTATAAGCTTCTAATGGCTTACCGGGCGAATGCTTCTAGATCAGAAATATGGATGGCAAATATAGTTGCAGTGGCCTGTCAGGGCAGTGATCATTTATGGCAGGATATGGGGCTGTGGTCGCGTACCCAGTTGAGTGAATTGCTAAACCGTAATTTTCCGGAACTTGCACATAAAAATATTAATAATATGAAGTGGAAAAAATTCCTGTACAAACAGTTATGCAGCACTGAGGGGATCTATACCTGCCGCGCCCCCTCCTGTGAAGTTTGTACCGATTATACTCGCTGCTTTGCAGCTGAGGATTAATACGGCCATGTCCTCATCGCGAGATCAGTCTGCAAACGATCGGGCTAAAGCCGCTTATCTTGGTCTTGCCATTGGTGATGCGCTGGGGGTGACGGTGGAATTTATGACACCGAATGAAATTCAACACCTGCATGGTGTGCATAAAAACATAGTAGGCGGTGGCTGGTTAAAATTAAAATCTGGCATGGTCACCGATGATACGCAAATGAGTCTGGCACTGGGATCGGCCCTGTTATCCTGTGCACAGGTGGATGCACGAGTAATCGCGGAGTCTTTCAGTGAATGGATGCGAAGTAAGCCGGTAGATATTGGCAATACGGTGCGACGCGGACTTATACATTATCGAACCCACGGTGAAACATCATCGCCAAAAAGTGAGTACAGTGCCGGCAATGGAGCCTGTATGCGCTGTCTGCCGATTGCACTGGCAAGCCTGGGACACGATAAAGAAACGGTGAGGCTGGCTTCGCGCACGCAGGCACATATTACTCATCATGCAGATTTATCCGATGCCGGAACGGAACATATTATTGAGTTAGTGCAGATGGCAATAAGGAATCATTCCCTGACTGAACTTGAAGCATGTAGCCAGATCTTTGTACGGGACAATCCAGAATACCGGTTTGATAATAAAAAAATAAGCAACCCCAGTGGTTTTATTGTGGAAACTCTACAGGTGGTTTTACAGAGTTTCTATTCGACCCATGATTTCGAATCCTGCTTGATTGAAGTAGTCAACCGAGGTGGCGATGCAGATACAACGGGTGCGATTGCCGGCATGTTAGCCGGCGCTTATTATGATCTGGATAGCTTGCCACAAAGATGGCGCGATAAACTGGATCAGGGAGTTGGGGAGTTATGTGCGATACAGGCTGATAAGTTAATGGCACTGGCACCGATTGATGTTGCTGGTATGGGTGTATTGTAATTTGTTAATGAGTTTCTGCTTTGCCCCACCCCTGGCTACTTTTTGTTGCCGGCTGGGGAGGACATGTAGTTTATTTTTTTTGCCGCCCTAGTTATGACGTAGTCAAAAAATACATCGGAATTTTGATATTGCATTTTCTGTGTAAACCTGGCCAGCTCCTCTATCAAGGCGCGGGTGGCATAGATTTCTTCCAGGCTGCGACCGCAGGTACGGCATTGTTGATCGTCTTCCCGGCAGGCTGTTTTCCCCTGGCAGGGTTTAAAGGTTCTCGTCATGCCTGGCAACCTGCGCTTACCGATGCGTCGATATGATCCTTTACCGGTATAGAAAAACCAGTCGAGTTCAAAAAATCAGTCACACTGACTTCGATAATTTCGAGGCACACTCTTTTACAGAAGCGCCGTTCCTTAGCGGTAGGGTTTTCAATCAGGGCCCATCCGGCAGGATTATCAGCGGCGTAGATAATATCAGACAATATCATGCGCTCCGTATCACGATTCATGGACAGGCCGATGAACAGATATTGTTTGTTTTTCCGATATTCCTTGAGGAAGACGGGCAATCCAAAGCCTCCCATTAATTCAGTAATGTAATCCACATAATCCGCATCAGAAGCAATATAGGTTGCCTCGGGTAGTGGGCTGCCCATGGGTTTAAAGAGAACAGGCAGGTGGGTGTCAATCTGATTCTGAGCAATTTGATCCTGAGAGTATTCGTGGTAATTTTCACCATCGTATTGATGCAAAGTGAAGCGATAATCCGTGCCTGACACGCGAGAAATACCCCGGATCAAAAGATGTGGCGTATCAGCATAACTATCCTGTAACTGAGTATCACGATTCACATCAATAACATAAGGAGGTTTGATGTTACCCAGCCAGTTATGCAATGTAGAGCGTGTCCACTGGTCATCACTATAGGTATCATTGAGAAATCGGTTGACGAACTTACGGCCTTTTTTTAATTCCATGTTCATTGCCGCACGGGGGAACTCATACATTAACCGTGGAGCCATAGGTTTGCCATTATTCATCGCTAGAATTAGACTGTCACTGTCGGCAGGAATATTAACCCCGCTTTGTTTGTGCACAACACCGTTTAATACACCGGGTCCAAGATAAGGAACGATTTTCCCTGTTGTAATACCTGAAATTATGGAGTCAAAATTATAGTTTGTCATGGTGATATCCGGTTAAGTGTTAACGCAGTCGTTAAATCGGTATATCTTTAACAGCAAAAATCAGACCATAAATTAAGTTGTTGATTTATAGGTAAATAAAATTTGTTTGAAGTGGTGGATATAACAATAAAGTAGGTTTGTTATGTTTGCTACAAGTTGGTATGCCCCACTGTATTAGGTCTAATATCCTGTTGCGGGTTGATTAGCCTCGTTAGTACAAACGTGGAAATTCCCACGTAGGTACCACCGTTCATCCTGGGCCTGTCGAAGGAAGCCCGGAATTTATAAAAAATATTTACCGCAAAGGTACGCAGAGGAAAACCTGGATTTATAAAAGTATTCACCACACGACTGCATAGACGCAGGAGCAGTTGCCGAGAGGACACGGAGGTCACAGAGTTGGCGGGTATCGGTGCGGATACCGCGGAGCTAACTACCCCGTTCGTCCTGAGCGAAGTCGAAGGACAGGCAGATTAAGGCTTTTATTTACAGCGTTTCCATGTTCATGGTTCGACAAGTTCACCACGAATGTGGAAACTTCCACGCTCTGCGTGGGAATGCATATGGTGGTGGCAAGGTGATCCGAAATATGGATTCCCACGGAGATCGAGGGAACCAGAAATTTACTTATAAGCTTATATTTACTTTATACACACCACCAATCAGTAATACTTCTTCCTCACCGCTAAAGATGCCGGGCAATAAGTTCGAATAAAAAAGTATCTTTTGCCAGGGAGCCTGGGTTTCCATTATATAGTCACCAAATTCGCCCGCGCGCTCATAGTTGCGAGTAAAAGAATTCAAGTTGTTGAGCAAGACGGTGGCTTGACGTTTGCCGTTGCGCGCGAGAATTTCATAGCTATCGATCTTATTGACTCCACGATAGAGAGCAATGCATTGAAGTTCAGAATAAGTTAATCCCAGTTCATACTGACAATAACTATAGAGCAGATCGAACTGTGCCTCCAAAGCATTAGTGGCATATAAACCCTGTGCCCGTTCATGTAAATAAAGCTGGTAGTTATTGCCACTGAAATCGGCCAGCGCACCCTTGTGGTAGCGAGTTAATAAACCAAAGCGGGATTCTACCCAGCTTTTTAATACAGCCGCTTCGCGGCTATCGGCATCAAATAACCAGCCTCGTAACATACGCAAATAGTCGGCCTTGTGGCGTTTGTTCGTTTCCCCTTGCATCAGCCCGGCATCCTCAAGCCGGTGCATTCTGAATTGCACGGTCATGTAATTCATAAAATATTCTGCGCGCTGTTGATGGCTTTGAATCGTATTTAAGGCTGCAAATAAGCTGGCATGTGATTCATTGATGCCATCGAGACATAGGGCAGTCGGCTGTTGCTGAAAACTCAGGCCACCGAGAATAACGGCGGGCAGATTACAGCGGTTTATAGGTAAGCGGGCGGATGCCGGCAGACTGGTTTTTGTGGCGACAGAATTGTCGTGGATGTTGTTGTCAATCATACACAGATAATGGACTTTGTTGTTTATGCTACCAGAGCAAAAGCTGGGCGCAAGGTTAATAAATCAAATTAAAACAACAGGTTAAAATCATCCCCGGTGTTGGCACGGGCTTTGCTCAATGAAATATGAAGCATTTTATTATACCGGCGGAAACTGTTTATATAAGCGGGTTTCGTCATTTATCCCTAAGGAGAATCTCATGGCAATGCGTCAATGTGCAATTTACGGTAAAGGTGGTATCGGCAAGTCTACCACGACCCAGAACCTGGTCGCCGGTCTGGCTGAACTAGGTAAAAAAGTCATGATCGTAGGTTGTGATCCAAAAGCCGATTCTACTCGTTTAATTCTTCATGCTAAAGCACAGAATACCATTATGGAAATGGCCGCTGAAGCGGGCACCGTTGAAGATCTGGAACTGGAAGATGTATTAAAAGTTGGTTATGGCGATATTAAGTGTGTTGAGTCCGGTGGGCCAGAACCGGGTGTGGGCTGTGCGGGTCGAGGTGTTATCACCGCGATTAACTTCCTCGAAGAAGAGGGTGCCTATGAAGAAGATCTGGATTTTGTTTTCTATGATGTGCTAGGCGATGTTGTCTGTGGTGGCTTTGCCATGCCCATTCGTGAAAATAAGGCACAAGAAATTTACATCGTGGTCTCGGGTGAGATGATGGCGATGTATGCCGCTAATAATATTTCAAAAGGTATTGTGAAATATGCAAATTCAGGAAGCGTACGTCTTGCTGGTCTGATATGTAACTCCCGTAATACTGATCGTGAAGATGATTTAATTATTGCACTAGCAGAACAACTGGGCACCACCATGGTTCATTTCATTCCACGTGATAACGTTGTACAGCGAGCTGAAATTCGTCGTATGACCGTGATCGAATATGATCCGGAAGCCAAACAGGCCGATGAGTATCGTACCCTGGCGAAGAAAATAATTGATAACACCAATTTCAATATTCCAACGCCAATCACTATGGATCAGCTTGAAAATCTGTTAATGGAATTCGGCATTATGGACGAAGAGGATGAGTCCATTGTTGGGCAGACTGCAGCAGCAGAAGCATAGCCTGGATCGGTATAGCGGGTTGTGGCGAGTCTGCTGATTAATTTCATCAGGCCAGCCATAGCTTACTATTTTCATAACAATAGCTGTTCACAGATGAGTGGCGGTAATTGGAGAAAACAATGTCAACGATTAGTAAAGAGGAAACTGAAGCGCTCATTGCTGAAGTGCTTGAGATTTATCCTGAAAAAGCCAGGAACGATCGCGCAAAACATTTGACTGCAAATGATCAGAGTGTTGAGCAATCTAAAAAATGTATTACTTCAAATCGAAAATCTCTGCCTGGTGTGATGACCGTTCGTGGTTGTGCATACGCGGGTTCAAAGGGTGTGGTCTGGGGCCCAATCAAGGATATGATTCATCTTTCACATGGGCCAGTAGGGTGTGGGCAGTACTCACGTGCTGGGCGGCGTAATTATTTTACCGGCCATAGTGGTGTTGATAGTTTTGTGACCATGAATTTCACTTCAGATTTTCAGGAAAAAGATATCGTCTTTGGTGGCGACGTAAAACTGGATAAATTACTGACTGAAATGGATGAGTTATTCCCATTAAGTAAAGGTATCAGCATTCAGTCTGAATGTCCGATTGGTTTGATTGGTGATGATATCGAAGCGATGTCGAAGCAGAAAGCCAAAGAGCTGAATAAAGTTGTTGTACCGGTGCGTTGTGAAGGTTTCCGTGGTGTCTCTCAATCCCTGGGTCATCATCTTGCTAATGACGCGGTGCGTGACTGGGTATTAGGTGCACGTGATGAGGACGATTCGTTTGTAACAACGGATTATGATGTAGCGGTTATTGGTGACTATAACATTGGTGGTGATGCCTGGTCTTCACGGACGATGTTAGAAGAAATGGGCTTACGGGTGGTATCGCAATGGTCGGGTGATGGTACGTTGGCAGAAATTGAGCTGACACCAAAAGTTAAGCTTAATTTACTGCACTGCTATCGTTCGATGAATTATATCTCTCGTCACATGGAAGAAAAATACGGTATTCCATGGCTTGAGTATAACTTTTTTGGTCCGACTAAAATTGCAGAAAGTTTACGGAAAATCGCATCTTACTTCGACGATAGTATTAAAGAAGGTGCAGAGCGGGTTATTGAACGCTACCGGGCTGAATATGAAGCCGTGATTGCCAAGTATCGCCCACGTCTGGAAGGTAAACGGGTAATGCTCTATGTGGGGGGCTTACGCTCTCGTCATGTTATCGGTGCCTATGAAGATCTGGGTATGGAAATCGTGGGTACGGGTTATGAGTTTGCACATAATGATGATTACGATCGTACCTTCAAGGAAATGGGGGATGCTACCTTAATTTATGATGATGTGACCGGTTTTGAGTTTGAAGAATTTGTGAAGAAAATCAAACCTGATTTAATCGGCTCCGGGATTAAGGAAAAATACATTTTCCAGAAGATGGGCGTTCCTTTCAGGCAAATGCATTCCTGGGATTATTCCGGCCCTTATCACGGCTATGACGGTTTCGCCATTTTTGCTCGTGACATGGATATGACCTTGAATAACCCTTGCTGGGACATGCTTAAGGCACCCTGGAAACAGGAAGTCGAAGAAGATACAGCTGTTGCAGCCAGTGCATAAACGCTGCGTATATAAAAGATAAAATCCATGGAAGGCCTCCGCAGGCAACCTGATAACAGGTGGAGGCATTTCCTAAATCTAACAACGCTTGTCCACAGATTGATGGCGCGTTAAGGAGATTAGCATGAGCCAGGATGTAGAAAATATTAAAACGAGTTATCCGTTGTTCACTGATGATGAATATAAAGATAATCTTGCCCTCAAAAGAGAAAATTATGAAGAGCGTCATCCGCTTGAGAAGATTCAGGAAGTTTTTGAATGGACCACGACTGAAGAATATAAGGAAATAAATTTCAATCGTAAGGCCTTGACCATTAATCCGTCGAAAGCCTGCCAGCCTCTGGGTGCCGTTTTATGTGCGCTGGGGTTTGAAAAAACCATGCCTTATGTGCACGGTTCACAGGGTTGTGTGGCTTATTTCCGTTCTTATTTTAATCGTCATTTTAAAGAGCCGATTTCCTGTGTCTCCGATTCCATGACGGAAGATGCTGCGGTATTTGGGGGACAGAAAAATATGTACGATGGTTTGGAGAATTGTAAAGCCATGTACAAACCTGACATGATTGCCGTGTCCACCACCTGCATGGCAGAAGTCATCGGCGATGATCTGAATGCATTCATTGGTAATGCACGTAAAGAAGGTCATATACCTGAAGATTACCCCGTGCCTTTCGCTCATACCCCAAGCTTTGCCGGATCACATACCACTGGCTGGGACGCCATGTTCGAGGGTATTGCACGCTATTTCACTCTGAAGTATATGGAAGACAAGGAAGTGGGCAGTAATGGCAAGATCAATATTGTGCCGGGTTTCGAAACTTACCTGGGTAATTTCCGTGTCATTCAACGCATGCTAAAAGAGATGGATGTGGATTATTCATTCCTCTCAGATCCATCAGAAGTGCTGGATACACCGGCCGATGGTGAATTCCGTATGTATGCCGGGGGTACCACGCAGGATGAAGTGAAAGATGCGCCGAATGCAATCGACACCTTATTCTTGCAACCCTGGCAGTCTATGAAAACCCGTAAGCTGGTGAAAAATACCTGGCAGCAACCGGCCACGGACATCAAGATCCCGATGGGACTGGAATGGACAGATGAATTTCTAATGAAAATATCCGAGCTTACCGGAAAGCCCATTTCGGCAAGCCTGGAAAAAGAACGCGGTCGTCTGGTTGATATGATTACCGACTCTCATGCCTGGTTGCATGGAAAGAAATTTGCCATCTGGGGTGATGCGGATTACGTCATGGGTCTGACTAAATTCCTGCTGGAACTGGGTGCGGAGCCGACACATATTCTTTGTAACCATGCTAATAAGCGCTGGCAAAAAGCCCTGCAGGCCATTCTGGATGCATCACCATTTGGTGAAAATTGCGAGATTTATCGAGGCAAGGATCTATGGCATATGCGCTCACTGGTGTTCACCAATAAACCTGATTTCATGATTGGTAACTCCTACGGTAAGTTTATTCAGCGTGACACTCTGGCCAAAGGCAAAGAGTTTGAAGTGCCACTTATCCGTATTGGTTTCCCGATCTTCGATCGCCATCATATGCATCGTGATACCACGTTGGGTTATGAAGGTGCGATGCAAATATTGCGAACTCTGGTTAATGCCGTGCTTGAACGACTCGATGAAGAAACCAGTGTTATGGCTGAAACAGATTATAACTACGATCTGGTTAGATAACGCCGTTTGCTATTTGTTGCAATCATTCGTCCGGCCTGATTAACAGGCCGGACGGGTGAATATATCTGGAGCCAAACATGCCGAATGTAATGATTCGATATCGAGAAGATGGTGATTTATTATTTTATATTGCCAAAAAAGATCAGGAAGAAGTCATTTCTGTGGTCGAGTTCGATACAGATAAACAGTGGGGGGGGGTGGTCGAACTGACCGATGGCTCGAAATATTATATCGACCCGCTAAGTCCACCACCTGCATTTCCAACCACGCTTAGATTTAAACGTGCATAGATTTAAATATGCATAAATAATTTGTTTATAAACAATTAATGGGAGAAATATTATGGCTTTACAAATTGTAGCCGACTTCTGTACTGCTTGTGCTGACTGCGAGCCAGTTTGTCCAACGGATTCAATTGTACCCCATAAGGGCTTGTTTAAAATAATAGCCGACACCTGTACCGAATGTGAAGGTGAATATGATGATCCTAAATGTCTTGAAGTGTGCCTGGAAGACGACTGTATTATTCCAGCCTAAGTCTGCTGGCGGGTTAAAATCTGCCCTACTAAATAGGTAGAATTTTTAATGACTAAGCTATGAATAATAATTAGTTAATGTAAACGGGCAGGGAGTTGCTCGCTATTATGAGATCACTAGCTCAATTATTTGCACAGGAATACGTTATGAGTACACAGTTACAATCAAATGCGCCCATTTCAAGAAGTGTTGCCTTGCGTATTGCACTGGCTGCACGTTCTTTGCCCGATACTGAGCCAAAGGGTTTGCTTAGAGTCCTTGCCGATGCTATCGGCCTACCTCCGACCCCAAACAAACTTGCCAGCCTGACAGTGAAGATTTTAAAGTCAGCGGCCAATGCCGAATTAGCCAGCATAGATACAGGAGCTATAAAAGAAGCCCTGGCCTATCTTAATGGTGATAAATCAGTTGGTGAAAATGATGAGCTCCCCGTTATTGAGCAATTTCAGGAAGGCGATGGTGAAAATTCGATACGCATTGCCTGCGCTTCAAATACCGGTGAAGATCTGGATGGTCATTTTGGTTCCTGTGCAAGATTTTTAATCTATCAGCTGAGTGCCAGTACTGTGAAGCTGATCGATGTGCGTACTGGCAGTGGCTTACATGCCGGTGATGATAAAAATGAATTTCGTGCAAATTTACTCAGGGACTGTCAGGTTTTATTTGTTGCTTCAATTGGTGGCCCTGCCGCAGCGAAAGTGGTAAGAGTTGGCGTACACCCGATTAAGTATTTAAAGGGAGGCAGTGCTCGGCAACCTATTTCTGATCTACAAAAAGCGATTGCCTCTACCCCCCCTCCCTGGCTGGCAAAGGTAATGGGGCATGATGATGATTCACGCGTGCGATTTGAGCGTAGTGCTGTGGAAGCTTAAGTATGATTGAAGAAAAACACATCGATGAAATAAATAATGCACTACTGGCCCATGGGCTGGATGAAGATGCGCTAAAAGAATTACGTAACAAGTGGCCGGAAATGCATTTCACTTTTTGTTCGGATGATGATGTTTGTGGTCCCACTGCGATTCGCACATCTGCTGATTTTAGTATTTATCTCATTGATAGTCGTCATCACTGTTTGAGTTTTACCAATAGCATCGAGGTGGCAACCGGCCTGGTGCTGGCCGAGCATGAAGATGATGTTTAGAACTATCCTCTTAACCGTCTTATCAGGCAAAGCCATTATATTTAACCTTGTTCCCATGCTCTGCGTGGGAAGGTATACGGAGGTGGCAAGGTGATGCGGGATAGGGATTCCCACGGAGATCGTGGGAAGCAGAAAACATTTCTTTTTCCAAAGATGAAGATTTCATTGAATTGTTATCGAACGATCCTAACTTCTAGAAAAAGTTCACTATTTGTGTATAAGAGACAGCTCCATTGGGGAGAGGGGTAAGACGAGGCCAGTTATGGATATTTCTGTATATAGCATTGCCGATCTTTTTAATACCTGTGCCAGCACCGAGGTAGAAAGTGATCATGCCGCATTATTAGAAAAACTCTTACATATTTATCCGGAACTAAAATTTGAGCATATATTATCTCGTGGGGGTTGGTACCGCACCGGCGGTGTGGTTAATAGCCAGGGGCAATCTGTTACAGATAATCTGCGTAAATGGGTTGAATCCGAATCAGATGGTGATATAAATAAATTACTTGATCGCTATGCGGAGTCCGATTTTATTGCCACCCGGCTGCTGGGTAAAACACATTATTTTGTCGCGCAGATCGGTGATGCCGCTAAGGATTTTGTGCAACTGGAAGTGGAAGAGTTACAGGAAGTGCAGGATCATTATCTGCTAAATGAAGATTGTCTGGCCGAGGATATTGAAGATATTATTGATCCCTCCGACACCGAAAAATTGTCGCCCGAACCGGTGGCTGAGTTACGTTATCTGTTTCGGAAAATGACATCGATTAGCGATTTTATTCATACCATGACAGAAAAAATGCTGGGAAAAAATAAAGCCTTCATTCCGATACAGCGCTTTATGCAGGACTGGGATCGTAGTAGCTCAAAAGAAGCTCGCTGTTTCTGTCAGCACTGGGTGTTGGCATTACAGGAACATACCGATGCCTGGGGTGAACCAATAATGCAGGCCAAACCAGTGAGTACTTATCAGCCTGCATTACCCCAAATGGAAGTTAAAGCCGAAAATAGGGGGTCAACATTGGCAACACTGGTGCATGGTTTTGATCATAAAATTGGCTATCCTATGGCCTGGTATTTTTTCATGTTGAGTCACCGAGAAGTGCCATTTCAACTGGCCGAAGTTATCCATAAAGATCTAATGGGAGCCTATGATTATTTACCGGCTAAAGATCTGAAAATTCTCAAAGACTGGTCGGAAACACCCTACGGGATATAGATCAGAGTCTCAGATATCTCCCACCCTACCAGGGCGACGAATTCATATTCATATCAGAATGATGGTATCTGAGATTTTGTTCCTGTTTATTGCCGTTGTTTGATTTACTGCACCGCTTCAATTCCTTTGTTAGCTTTACTACAAGAAGACATTAAAAATCATATAAAAATCAGTGGCTTATTATTTGGCACAGGGCTTGCTCTACTATCTGTAAGTCACTCACCGGCAGCTGTTCCTGCAGCTTGCGCAACCGGTTGAGCGTTAATAACACAGGTAATAATCATGAAAGCTAAAGATATTGCTGAATTGCTGGATGAGCCAGCCTGCGAACATAATCACAAATCAAAATCCGGCTGTGCAAAACCCAAACCGGGGGCTACTGCGGGCGGTTGTGCCTTTGATGGGGCACAGATTGCATTATTACCTATTGCCGATGTGGCGCATATTGTTCACGGCTCGATCGCCTGTGCAGGCAGTTCCTGGGACAATCGGGGAACCCGATCATCCGGCCAAAAACTTTATAAAATAGGTATGACCACCGATCTTACTGAACAGGATGTGATTATGGGTCGGGGTGAAAAACGTTTATTTCATTCAATTAAACAGGCGATTGAAACATATCATCCACAGGCAGTATTTGTTTATAACACCTGTGTGCCAGCTCTGGTAGGGGATGATGTTGATGCGGTTTGTAAATCGGCCTTTGAGCGCTGGGGCACACCGGTAGTGCCCGTGGATGCGGCTGGGTTTTATGGCACTAAAAACCTGGGTAACCGCATTGCCGGTGAAGCCATGTTTAAGTATGTGATGGGAACACGGGAACCGGATGCGATTCCGCAAACCAGTATCCGAAAAGGTATTCGTGTCCATGATGTAAATATGATCGGTGAATATAATATTGCTGGTGAACTCTGGCATGTGTTGCCCTTACTGGATGAACTGGGTATTCGAGTGCTTTGCACTTTATCCGGTGATGCACGTTTTCGTGAAGTGCAAACCATGCATTGTGCCGAAGTCAATATGATGGTGTGCTCCAAGGCCATGATTAACGTGGCGCGAAAATTAAAAAACAAGTTTGGTATGCCCTGGTTTGAAGGCAGTTTTTATGGCACTACCGATGTATCGAATGCCTTGAGGGACTTTGCTCGATTGATCGCGGATGATGATCTTACTCAGCGCACCGAGGCTTTAATTATCAGAGAAGAAAAAAATATTAATGAAAAACTGCAAGCCTGGCGAAAACGCTTACGTGGTAAGCGGGTATTACTGTATACCGGAGGAGTTAAATCCTGGTCAATCATTTCCGCCCTGCAGGATCTCGGTATGACCGTGGTGGCAACCGGCACTAAAAAATCAACTGAAGAAGATAAGGCGCGCATTCGTGAATTAATGGGACGGAATACGGTGATGATCGAGGATGGGAACCCGCGCGCCTTAATCGATATTGTCAAACAACAGAAGGTGGATGTATTGATAGCCGGTGGTCGTAATATGTATACCGCCTTAAAGGCACGTATCCCGTTCCTTGATATCAACCAGGAACGCGAATTCGGCTATGCAGGTTATGCCGGAATGACTGAGTTGGCGCGCCAGCTTGCCCTTACTATTGAAAGTCCAGTTTGGGAAAAAGTGCGTTGCCTCAGTCCCTGGGCAAAGGATCAGGACACGCGAAGCAATCAGTCTGTGCTGGGCGAAGCCGTTTTAGCAACGCCGGAAGATGATAATGTTAATTTAGAATCCGACCTGAGGTTAGGTTAATTATGGCTAATATTGAAAAACGAAAAAAAGCCCTGTCTGTTAACCCCCTGAAGTCCAGCCAGACCATAGGCGCGGCACTGGCCTTCCTGGGTTTTAATCGAGCCATGCCGATGTTGCACGGCTCTCAGGGTTGCACCGCATTTGGCAAGATATTCTTTGTACGCCATTTTCGTGAGCCCATTCCCCTGCAAACTAGTGCCATGGATCAGATCAGCACGGTTATGGGAGCGGATGACAATGTTATTGAAGGTTTAAAAACAATTTGTGAAAAGTCTTCACCAGCATTAGTCGGTGTACCGACAACGGGATTAGCGGAAACCCAGGGCTGCGACATTAAGCTGGCCATCTATCATTTTCGTGAAAAATATCCTCAGTTTAATCACATCCCCGTGGTGCCGGTGACGACGCCAGATTATACCGGTTGTATGGAAACAGGGTTTGCCACGGCGATCTATGCCATGATCGATATGTTGGTGCCGGAGGCAGATGAAGCGACTACTCAAGGGGTAGAGGATAAAAAACAAATTACCGTGTTGGCTGGTTCGCATTTAACCCCGGGTGATCTTGAAGCCATTAAAGACATGATTGAAATGTTTTCTTTACGTCCGCTACTTATTCCTGATTTATCCGATTCACTGGATGGTCATTTAACCGAGTCAGATTTCAGTCCGCTCACTATTGGTGGTACTGAGGTGGAAGCCTTTAGTACATTGGGGATGTCATCAGCCACCCTGGTGATTGGTCCCTCCATGTATAAAGCCGCTGATTTATTACATGCTCGCACCGGCGTTGCGGATTATCGTTTCGAACATTTAATGGGGCTGGATGCGGTGGATGCGTTTATACAGACGCTGGCTGTTATTTCTGGTCAGGCGGTTCCAGAAAAACTGGAACGGCATCGTGCGCAGTTGCAGGATGCCATGTTAGATACGCATTTTATGATCGGCATGAGTCGAATTGCGGTAGCGGCTGATGCCGATTTATTAAATGGGTTTAGTCATTTGCTTAGCGGTATGGGAGCCGAAATAGTCGCCGCCGTTGCCCCGGCAAATGCACCGGCATTAAAAAGTGTTACGGCAGAAACGGTGAAGCTGGGTGATCTGGAAGAAATGGAGAAAATGGCAAGGCTCAACGATGCAGAAATAATTATCAGTAATTCTCATGCGCTGGGCAGTTCCGAACGATTGGGGATTCCTTTATTGAGAGCTGGCTTTCCGCAATATGATTTATTAGGAGGCTATCAGAAAGTATGGGTAGGCTATCAGGGAACCCGGCAGCTATTATTTGAGTTTGCAAATATTTTATTAGGCCTGGAGCGGGGTGAAATACATCCGTATCACTCAATTTATGCACAAAAACCGGAGCACTATCATGGCGCTGAAGAGGCGACTAAAGATACTGGATTGCGGCACTGAAGCTAAGGCGATGGAAAACACAGCATTGAAATTGGCTTTCGCCAGTACTGATATGAAACATGTTAACCAGCACTTTGGATCGGCAGAGTCATTTGTGATTTATATGCTGGACAGGGAGCAGAGCAAGCTGCTGGAAGTTGCTCAGTTTGGTGATCTTAAACAGGATGGCAATGAAGATAAGTTGATAACTAAGCTGTCTGTGCTAGATGGCTGTATTGCCGTTTACTCACAGGCGATAGGTGCCTCTGCGGTCAGGCAGTTAAAAATCCTGGGCATACAGCCGGTCAAGGTGGCTGCAGGTAGTGAGATTTCACAACTGCTAACAAGTGTACAGGAAGATCTTCGAAGTGGTTCAGCAAGTTGGTTGCAGCGAGCCATCGCCGCACAAAAACCATCCAGTCCTGGTCGTTTTGATGAAATGGAAGCGGAGGGCTGGGATGAGTGAGGCAATGATAGAAGAAAGTGGAACCGTGATCGCCATTGATGGAGCCTTTGTCGAGATTGAAATCCAGCTACGTTCCTCATGTGGTCATTGTCAGGTGAGTGATAGCTGTGGTACTTCGGTGCTGGCCAGCCTGTTCAATCAACGCCGAAATACTGTGCGCTTATTAAATCATTTTGATTCCTCAGTGGGTGACGAAGTTATTATAGGTATTACTGAATCAGTGCTGTTATCGGCAGCATTAATGGCTTATATGCTGCCTCTTTTGCTGATGATTGTTTTCGCTAGTTTTTCAGCCCTGTACGGATTTTCTGATGGGATCAATTTTATTTTCGGCATGCTGGGTCTGTTTATGGGTATGACTATCAGTAAACGTATTATGGCTGGCAAAAACTGCCTTGAAAATTCAGCTGCCAATTTAAAGGGTAGGGCCCATAAAGGCTTATCGCCCTGGAACATTGTTTTATTGCGCAAGGCTAACTATTTGAATATCAAAATGGACTAGCCTGTATCGAAAAAGTGAAATTAAATAAATAATTAGAGGATAAAAGTATGAGTGAGACTGCAGTGTTAATTTCTGAGAATGATCCTGTGCTTGAGACAGAGTTTGCGACTGAAATGATAAGACAAATGCGAGCCATAGATACCTATGGAACCTATGATGACTGGAGCGTGAATAAAATACTGGAGCCATTTATATTAAGTAAAGAAATGAAACGTGAAATTCCAATAATAGGCGATCCCGATGAAATTATTATGGCCAGGGTGAAAGCGTTTTATCACGGCATTGCCACAATGATAGAAAAAGAGTGTGGCTTGATGGCGGTACCTTTGATGAATTTAAGTTATGAGGGCTTCGGTCGTGTCATTATTACGGTAGGAAAATTACTGGTGATGGATAAAGTTTTACGCGATGTACATCGGTTTGGATTTCCATCACTATCAAAAATGAAAGATGAGTCAGATAAATTATTATCGGTGGCACTTGAAATTATTGGCAAGCACAGTGATGTGGCCGGCATGTAAAAGCTTGAAATTAATACCAGAAAAATTAACCAGACTAAAACAGGTAAAAGTATCATGAATATTTCGGGACTGACCCGTGGTGGAGCCGAGTGGATCCCCTCCTTTATTACCGAGCTTAATCCGGCTAATTGCATCGGCTGCGGTCGTTGTTATAAAGCCTGTCCCCGCGATGTGTTTGAGCTGGTAGAACGCGAAGAGCTTGCCGCTGCTGACGAAGATGATTACGAAGATGATGATTATTACGATGATGACGATGACGGCTTTTCTGATGACACCTCGATGGTCATGTCGGTGAAAGACTTTATGGACTGTATTGGCTGTGAATCCTGTTTCCGGGTTTGTCCTAAAAAATGCATGTCACATGAACCTAAACCCCTGGGTGCCTGATATGCCAAAGCCCGAAAAGCACGTGTTTGTCTGTACCCAACAGCGACCGAACAGCCATCCGCGTAGCTCCTGCGCAGAGAAAGATAGCTCGACAGTACTGGATGAGTTTTTCTGGCAATTACAGCAAAGAGAATTGTATACTAAGATTCAGGTAACGGCGACCGGCTGCATGGGGCCCTGTAGTGAAGGTACTACAGTGCTAGTTTATCCGGAGGGTGTCATGTATGGTCAGGTTAAAAAAGAGGACGTAAACGCTATTTTTGACGAGCATTTAATCAATGATAAACCGGTTGCGCGTTTATTGATGGCTGAGGAATTCTGGAGTTAATGGTAGCCGGCTTACGGTAGCCGGTGAGCCATATTGAAAGCCCCCCTCCCGTTTACCCCGAGCCTGTTTAATCGCTGCGCTAAATCTTCACAATCATAAATGCCATTTCATAGTCGTTTAAACTAAGCTAATCCTCCGGCACTGATTGAAATATTGTCACCAATCAAACCCCGCTATAGATCTATGTTGTAAAAATTGTCGTGTTCACGACAAGCTGTTTTCATTTATTTATTTAGCCTCTAATTAAATCAATAATTTATAGGCACTTTTCAGTATGGCACAGGCATTGCTATATACCCTTTATTGCTAATTAGCCCGGAGATAAGTTATGTGGGATTACTCAGAAACAGTAAAAGAACATTTTTACAACCCGCGTAATGCCGGTGCGGTGGAAAATGCAAATGCAACAGGTGATGTAGGTTCATTGAGTTGCGGTGATGCCCTGCGCTTAACACTCAAAGTAAATCCGCACACTGAAATTATTGAAGAAGCTGGATTTCAAACCTTTGGTTGTGGCTCCGCCATTGCCTCATCATCAGCATTAACGGAAATGGTTAAAGGTCTGAAGGTGGATGAGGCACTGACCATTAGCAATCAGGATATTGCGGATTATCTGGATGGTTTGCCTCCGGAAAAAATGCATTGTTCGGTGATGGGGCGTGAAGCTCTGCAAGCGGCGGTTGCTAACTTCCGGGGTGAAGAGTGGAAAGATGATCACGAAGAAGGTGCATTGATCTGTAAATGTTTTGCCATTGACGAGGTGCTGATTGAAGAAACGGTGCGCGCCAATCATCTCACCACAGTTGAGGAGGTTACGCACTATACCAAGGCGGGAGGGGGGTGTACCTCCTGTCATGAAGGAATTGAAGAAATACTGGTTCGGGTTATGAATGAGACAGGTGAGACGTTTAATCCGACAGCACAGTCTGTTCCAGAGCTTGATACATCAACAGTGACAGCCGTTGCAGCTACCAGTGGCATGGCCATTATGAAACGTATTAAACGTATCGAAACGATTATTGAATCAATCCGGCCTCAGTTACAGCGGGATAGCGGCGACATCGAACTGGTGGAAGTAATGGGCAATACCATTTATGTGAACATGAACGGTGCCTGTAGTGGTTGCCAGATGGCCGCTCAAACCCTGGGGGGGGTGCAGCAACGCCTAATTGAAGATCTGGGTGAGTTTGTAAAAGTATTACCGGCAAGCGAATTGCCTAAAGCACTGGCGGAGGCTTAGCACATGAACGATGTTTATCTGGATAATAATGCGACCACGATGGTGGATGCCAGAGTGGTTGAAGCCATGCTCCCCTATTTTAGCGAACAGTTTGGTAATCCTTCCTCGATGCATTCCTTTGGTAATAAGGTGGGCTTTGCCCTGAAACAGGCGCGCTCACAAATACAGACGTTGTTAGGCGCGGAACATGATTCAGAAATTATATTTACGTCCTGCGGCACGGAGTCTGATTCGACTGCGATTTTATCCGCATTAAAAGCCCAGCCACAACGCAATGAAATTATCACTACCGTGGTGGAACATCCGGCGATTCTGAGCCTGTGTGAGCATCTGGAAAAAGACGGTTACAAAGTACATTACCTTGAAGTGAATAAAAAGGGTCAGTTGGATCTGGATGAATATAAAAATCTGTTATCCGATCAGGTGGCGATAGTTTCAGTGATGTGGGCGAATAATGAAACCGGCACTTTGTTTCCGGTGCTGGAAATGGCAGAACTGGCGAATGCGGCAGGCGTGATGTTTCATACCGATGCGGTGCAGGCGGTGGGCAAGATACCGATGGATCTGAAAGCCAGCAAGATCGACATGCTCTCAATTTCAGGACATAAATTACATGCCCCCAAAGGCATTGGCGTGTTGTATCTGCGTCGTGGGGTGCGCTTTCGTCCCTTATTGCGAGGTGGTCATCAGGAACGCGGTCGTCGTGCCGGTACTGAAAATGCTGCCTCCATTGTGGCTCTGGGTAAGGCTGCTGAAATGGCGATGGAAAATATGGAATTGGAAAACACTAAAGTGAAAGCCATGCGTGATCGCCTGGAGCAGGGTATTTTACGATCCGTTTCCCATTGCTTTGTAACCGGCGACGTGGATAATCGTTTACCCAATACCTGTAATATCGCGTTTGAATTCGTTGAAGGTGAAGCCATACTCATGTTGCTAAACAAACAGGGGATCGCAGCCTCCAGTGGTTCTGCCTGCACTTCTGGCTCACTGGAACCTTCTCATGTGATGCGGGCAATGGGGATCCCTTATACCGCCGCTCATGGCTCAACCCGTTTTTCATTTTCACGTTATAACAGCATGGAAGAAGTCGAGCGTGTGATCGAGGCTATTCCTGCCATTATGGAAAAGTTACGCAAGCTCTCGCCATACTGGGGCAATAACGGCCCTGTAGATGAACCCGAAAAAGCCTTTGCCCCGACTTATGCCTGAACGAAATAAGGGGCATTGGATATTTTCCAGATAAGAGTCGAATGAATTCGACCCTACAGGTATGGGTGGACTAATAAATACAAATCGACTTTAATCACCACGGTAGGGCGGGTTTCAACCCGCCCTTTTTTTGGATCATTTTTATTGCACCTGCAAAACAGATCAAATTAAGCCATGTCCTATTTTGTGATGTATATAACAGCGGCCTTAGTTTTGTTTGTTGTGAAGCCGACAAGATAAAACTATATAATTATAACTTATTGAAATGGCTGTATTTTATTAAGTGGCACGGGGATTGCTCCTGTTAACCTAAGTACTTTAAATCCATTCCCGGCAAAATACTGAAATAGATAAGGTAGTTTTCTGATTGAGGAAACAGGGCGATGATAGACATAGCGAATAGTAATGAACAAACCGTCATTATCGACGACACCACACTTCGTGACGGCGAACAATCGGCGGGGGTGGCCTTCTCACTGGCTGAAAAACTCAGCATCGCCAGGCAACTGGATGGGCTCGGTGTTCCCGAGTTAGAAATTGGTATTCCAGCGATGGGAGCTGAAGAAAGAGAATCAATCAGAGCCATTAGTGAGCTTAATTTAAAAGCTAATTTATTGGTCTGGTGTCGCATGCGTATGGATGACTTGCAATGGTGCACCGATCTTAAGGTGAACATGGTGGATTTATCCATCCCCTTGTCCGACCAGCAAATAGGAAACAAACTGGGTCGTGATCGAGCCTGGGTTATCGGTGAAATTGAGCGCATTGTACCTGTCGCAGTAGACATGGGGTTGGAAGTCTGTGTGGGGGGTGAAGATGCCTCTCGCGCCGAGTCTGATTTTATATTAAAAATTGTTGAAACCATCCAGAAATCAGGAGCTAAACGCTTTCGTTTTGCAGACACGATGGGGGTGATGGAGCCCTTTGGTCTGGGCAAACAGTTTCAACAGCTGCGTCAAAATTGTGATCTTGAGCTTGAAATGCATGCCCATGATGATCTCGGACTTGCTACCGCCAATACGCTGGCAGCCATCCGGGGAGGAGCTACTCATGTAAATACCACCGTTCATGGTCTTGGTGAACGTGCAGGCAATGCGGCACTGGAAGAAGTGGTCATGGCGCTGAAGCATCTTTACAATATCAATGCCAATATAGATTTATATCATTATGCTGAGCTTTCATCACTAGTGGCAAATGCATCCGGTCGTCCTGTTGCATGGCAGAAAAGCATCGTTGGCGAAGGTGCATTTACCCATGAAGCCGGAATTCATGTCGATGGACTGATTAAAGATCCGTTGAACTATCAAGGCATCGATCCTGCCGATCTAGGACGTGAACATCAACTGGTGTTGGGAAAACATTCTGGTAGTCATGCCATTTTACGCGCCTATAATGAGTTGGGATTAAAGCTGCAAAGAAACCAGGTCAGCAATATTTTAAGTTTTATTCGTGAATTTGTGACCCGCACGAAGCGTACACCAGAGCAGAGAGATCTTATTCGATTTTATGATCAGTTACCTGACTTAAACTGTTTACAGGCGTAAGGGCTATCACAATGGATTTTCTTGACTTCGAAAATAATGATTTATATTTTGATGATCCCATGAGCACGGATGATAAAGCCTTGCTGGAAAAAGCCGCTTGTGCTTATCCATCAAAAAAAACAGAAACATTGCTGCTGGAGCTGGATGCACGCTTGACTGATAACCTCGCTATTCTTGTTGCACTTTATCGTTTTTATTATTACCAGCATCGCTATCAGGATGGACTGGCTATTTTAAGCCGGGCGCTGGATATTTCGGCTGGAATGTTGGGGCTTAATGTGAGCTGGAAAGATCTTACTGAGTTTCACCTGGGAAAATGTGTATTTGTTTCGATGGGGCTGCTTCGCTTTTATATGATGGCGATGAAGGCATCGGCTTATATATTATTACGTACTGGTGAAATTGAGCCGGCGTGTTTAAAATTAAAAAAAATAGTTGAGTTGGATCCTGCTGATCAGTTTGGCGCGGCATTTTTATACAGAATGGCCAGAAAGAAATTGAGCGCAAAACAGGCCGAGCTGAATGCTATTGATAATCTTGTCCGTTACTAAAGTCTTATTGAGGTAAATATCATGTTGGAATTTGAACTGGAAATGGATATGGATGAACTATCAAGTGCCGAGGATTTTCTTGAGTATTTCTGTATTGACTATGAACAAAATGTGGTAAACATAAATCGTTTGCATATCCTGCAGCGCTTCCATGATTATCTTTCCAAAGTTGATAACTTGCCGGAAGACGAAAACCTACTTTATGATATAAATAAAAAATTTCTACAAAATGCGTATGAGGATTTTGTTGGCTCCGATGCGTTAACAGAGAAAGTTTTTAAAGTATTTCATATGCATGAGCCACAGCGTACCTTTGTGCCACTAAGTGATATAAAAATACAGGGTTAAATAAATATTATGTTCGCACAATTCAATATTGGTGAATCCGTCAGAGTCATACGCAATGTGCGTAATGACGGGACTTATGCCGGGCTGGAAACCGGTGAGCTACTGGTTAAACGTGGCCGCGTGGGCTTTGTGCAAAATGTCGGTACTTTCCTGCAGGATCAGATCATTTATTCAGTTCACTTTCTGGATGAGAACAGAATTATTGGTTGTCGAGAAGAAGAATTAATTGGCGAAAAAGAGGCATGGGCACCCAGTCGATTTGAGTTTAGAGACAAGGTGACGACGAATAAAATATTAATGGTTAACGGTAAAGAGATGGCTAAACCGGGTGACGTCGCAGAAGTGCTGAAAGTTATATCGGGCACAGGAGACGAGTCGGGCGAATCGCACTACCACATACGTTTTCCGGGGCATACCTTGCAGGTGAGTGAATCCATGCTCGAAGCTGTAATCCAGACCGGTACTTAAAGAGACTGATGCTATGATGAATACTGCCATAGAAAATATAAATGAAATACCCGAATATGCCTATCACCTTTTACGTGCGGCACTGGAAAAATTTCAAACAAATATACCATCACTCAGTGACAGTCAGTATGTGCAGGCAAAAAATGTGGCGGACAAAACATTTGCGCTAGAATCCCTTGTTTTATCAACATCTGAAGCAGGCGACACACTAATACCCGAGTCAAAATTGAAGCAGGCACTGCAGGCAGTGGCTGAACGCTATAATGATCATGAAACTTATTTACAGGATCTAAAAATCAATGGCCTTGATGAAGCTGTGTTGCGCATAGCACTCTATCGTGAACTGGTATTTGATGTGGTTATGGACAGAGTTTCGGCAAGTGCCGCACCGATCAGCGAAGTTGATGTACAATTATTTTATCAGTTGGGCCGAGATCGGTTTAGCAAACCTGAAAAACGAAAAGTCCGGCATATTCTGATCACCATTAACCCAGATTTTTCTGAGAATAATCGGGACTCTGCCAGTCTCCGTATTCATGCGCTGGCTAAGAAACTGAAAAAAAATTCGGCCTGTTTTGGGGACTTGGCCATAAAAAACTCAGAATGTCCGACCGCGATAGATGGGGGCGGGTTGGGGGAGGTTGCTCGTGGCACGCTTTATCCTGAGCTGGATGCAGAATTATTTAGTCTCGCAGAAGGTGATGTGAGTTCAGTAATAGAAACTGAAATGGGCTTTCATATTCTCTTATGTGAAAAAATATATAAATCAGTCGTAGTGCCGTTTTCTCGTGCTAAAGAGAGGATTGAAAAAATACTTGAGGAACGACAGAGAAAATTATGCCAAAAAGCATGGTTGCAGAAATGTCAGCAGGAACAAATGCCGGGGGATAAAAAAGTCTGAACATCTCAGCGGTTTTTTCTGCATTTTCGGTATAAATTCAGGTGCCGCAAAATGTGTGTTCAACCACCTCATTGGGCTTCGGTACTAACCGATACTTTTCTTTACCTGCTTGCAGTTCAAATGGTTTTTGTAATACATCATATAAATCGTGGAAAGGAGTGAAGTCAGCAGCATCCTCTGCTGCCCGAATGGCCGCTTCTATAAGATGGTTGCGGGGGATATAGACGGGGTTCACAGATTGCATTTTGGCTTGACGCACTTCATCCCTGACTGGCTCCTGATTCAAACGTTTGCGCCACTTTAGCAGCCAGTCTTTAATGGCTTCAACATCCTTAAATAAGGAATGTAATAATCTATCCTGTTCCGTGAAACTAATGAATAGTTGTGACAGGTAATAAAACGACAGGGTAAAGTCAGCTCGGTTCTGATGCATGATATTTAATAGCTCCTCGATAAGTTCCCTGTCATTGTTCCGTTTGGTCGAAAGTCCCAGTTTCTCCCGCATACCCGCCAGCCAGCTCTGTTGATAGAGATCAGCATAATCATTAAGAATATTTTCTGCCTGCTTAACGGCAAGATCGCTAGTCCCAGCCAGCAAGGGCAATAAGGATTCTGCTAGACGGGTCAGGTTCCAGAGGCCGATGGAAGGCTGATTGTGATAGGCATAACGCCCATTTCGATCAATTGAGCTATATACCTGCTGATGATTGAAATGATCCATAAAGGCACAGGGCCCATAGTCGATAGTCTCAGCTGCTATGGACATATTATCTGTATTCATCACGCCATGTATGAAACCGATCTGCATCCACTGAGCAAGCAGAGCAGCTTGACGTTCCACAATTAATTTCAATAAAAGGCAATAAGAATCAGGTTCAGATTTTACTGTCGGGTAATTTCGCTCAATCACAAAGTCGGCCAGTTTTTTGATGGCTGAAATATTTTCACGGGAGGAAAAATACTGAAAGGTTCCAACACGGATAAAACTACTGGCCATGCGGGTAATGATCCCGCCGGGTAATAATTGTTGCCGCGCAACTTCTTCGCCACTGCTTACTGCCGCTAAGGCGCGTGTGGTGGGCACCCCCAGTTTTGCCATGGCTTCACTGAGTAGATATTCACGAAGCACCGGGCCAAGTGCCGCGCGTCCGTCCCCATTGCGTGAGAAACAGGTTTGCCCCGAGCCTTTTAACTGCATGTCAACATGCGCGCCAGAGGGAGTTATTATCTCACCTAATAAAATTGCACGCCCATCTCCTAGTTGTGGATTAAATTGTCCAAATTGATGACCGGCATAGGCCATGGCCACAGGTTCTGCACCGTCAGGGTTCAGGTTACCAGCAAAAATAGCCGTGCTTTCAGAAAGTGTATTCGCTGGGTTTAAGGCCGTTTCAGAAAGTCCGAGTTCTTCAGCTAGTTGCTGATTGAATTTAATCAGTTGTGGGTTTTTTACAGGTTCAGGTTTTGTTTTTACAGCAAACTCTTTGCCGAGTTTGATATAACGATTTTTAAAGGAAATGGATTTCATGTTTCAGATACAAGTTTAGTGGATAGAGTGAAGAACAGCTTTTCAGCTTAAAGCAAAAACATGCCGCATGCACATAAATGAGTCCACTGTTTGCTACGGTTATAAAAATAATGTCAGGTTTTATGTGGGGTTTACGGGTATTGAATACACCTCGTTAATTATGGGGATTTATTTATATGTTGTGGAGGAGGGTTTATAAAGTCGGAGTTTGCATTTAATACGACTAAATAGCGGCTCCAAATACCAATACACTTTTTGAGCAAGCGTTCGTCCTGAGTTTGTCGAAGGACGATCAGATTAAGGATTCTATTCACGGTTATTTCCACGCTCATGGTTCGACAAGCTCACCACGAACGTGGAAACTCACCACGAACGTGGAAATTGAAAGCTCAGCACGAACGTGGAAACTGAAAGCTCAGCACGAACGTGGAAACTGAAAGCTCACCACGAAGGTGGAAACTGAAAGCTCACCACGAAGGTGGAAACTGAAAGCTCACCACGAAGGTGGAAACTGAAAGCTCACCACGAAGGTGGAAACTGAAAGCTCACCACGAAGGTGGAAACTGAAAGCTCACCACGAACGTGGAAACTGAAAGCTCACCACGAAGGTGGAAACTGAAAGCTCACCACGAAGGTGGAAACTGAAAACTTATCACGAAGGTGGAAGCTCACTGGAGATTCGATATTTGGAACGTCTGTTTAGTCAGTGCTACCCAGCGTAAA
>UOFY01000067.1_pt1 | contig 39510 bp, 35 predicted proteins | sample 1990141 | NCBI WGS metagenome assembly UOFY01 (sample SAMEA4728526, study PRJEB27164) | hydrothermal vent metagenome | biome: marine basaltic hydrothermal vent biome; feature: marine hydrothermal vent; material: mineral | place: Pacific Ocean | collected 2011-06-14/2011-07-23 | depth 1741 m | reverse complement strand
CAGTCACGGTATCCATATAGATAGGACCACGACCTTCCTTCATTTCCTTCAACATCAGATGGTTACGCAGACAAGAAGCAGGAACGGCAGCCTGTCCATAAGGAGGATAGTCGTTCAGCATTTCTTTGTTGCGATCCATGTAGACTTCACCAAAGGCGTTAGTTGCCTTAGCTTTGAAGAGCAGGAACCATGCGCCAACAGGACCGTAACCGTCTTTGAAGCGAGTCGGTACGAAGCGATTTTCCATCAGTGTCAGTTCGGCGCCGGCTTCAGCAGCCATGGAGTAAGTCGAACCGGCATTCCATACTGGATACCATGCACGACCTGTACCTTCACCTACTGAGCGAGGACGGAAGATGTTTACGCAACCACCGGCAGCCAGCAGAATGGCTTTGGCAGTGTAAATAACCACTTTGTGATCACGAGTAGAGAAACCAACCGCGCCCGCAATGCGGCTAGGGTCATTCTTATCGTTGATCAGTTTAACAATGAAGATACGCTCTTCAATGTTTTCCATACCCAGGGATTTCTTGGCGGCTTCAGCAACGATCCATTTGTAGGATTCGCCGTTGATCATGATCTGCCATTTACCAGAACGAACGGGCTTGCCGCCGTCTGCTAAAGGAGTCATGCCTTTAGAACCGTCAAAACGTTCGCCGTTTTCGTCCAGTTTCCAGATGGGCAGACCCCATTCTTCAAACAGATGAACAGATTCATCAACGTGACGGCCAAGATCGTAGGCCAGATCGTCGCGGGTAATACCCATCAGATCGTTAGAGACCATACGGGCATAATCGGCTGGATCCTGCTCAGAACCGATGTATGTGTTAATTGCGGACAGACCCTGTGCAACCGCACCGGAACGATCCATCGCTGCTTTATCAACCAGTTTAACAGTCAGATCGTGACCGTCTTTCTTGGCTGCATCCATCCAGCGCATGATTTCGTAACCAGTACCGCAACAGGCCATGCCGCCGCCAATCAGTAGAATGTCTACTGACTCTTCGATGACTTCAGGATTACCAAATTCTCCTGCCATGTTTATATCCTCTTAATAATAAAACTTATTTACAAATCTGTTTACTTACAGATCAGCTCACTGGGATCGCCAGCACGGAAGCCGTTGCAAGTTTCGAAGAAACCGATTTCTTCGATTTTGCCCATTTCAGCTTCAGGCTTACCCGCATAAGGATCGATAGAACCTTCTGGAGTAGTACGAATCGGGAATTTGAAACGCTTCATGACGCCGTTGCGGAACTTGATAGTCCACATGATGGAATCGGTACCGCGCAGAGGCTGTACAGAACCACCCAAAGGCACAACATCAGCATAATGACGGCATTCGATAGCCTGCTGAGGACAGATTTTAACGCAGCTGTAACATTCCCAGCACTGCTCGGGTTCCTGGTTGTATGCTTTCATGGCATGACCAGTATCAGAACCGTCTTTGTCCAGTTTCATAAGATCGTGCGGGCAGATGTACATGCACGCTGTTTTGTCCTGGCCTTTACAGCCATCGCACTTTTCAGTACGCACAAATGTAGGCATTGTAGACTCCTTTAAAGGTTGAGTTTTTAGTTAACTAAAAGTGCTCCAAACACTCGCTGTTACCAGCCAGTGCGATGAAGATGTTTTGATCATGCGAAAACGGGCTATCTGAATTCTGTTTTCCTCGAAAAATACCGGACTTTTAAAAACCCGAGCCGGGGAGGTTGTACAAACAAAAATAATATCGCCGATCACCCACCGGACACACTCATTCCGGGGGAGGCTAACTTATCGACTTTTGCAGGCAAAATAAAGCCATTTATCCCTTTAAAACCATAGTATTACATTCATCGGTATAAGTTGATTTTATCTGAGTAAAATAGTCAAGAATGAGAGCGGTGTAAGTTGCTAAATTTGCTGGAGATCTTTTATTTAATATTAGACTCTATCTAAAATTTCTTGAATTTGTGGCAGCGGTCGTAGTAACTTGTTTTTGTCCATGTCAGAATGAGATGGGGATGGAAATAATAATTACATTTAACAAGGAGTTTTTAAATTATGAATTATCGCTTACCTTTTTCACGTACCACACTTTCTCTTAGCCTCACGGCTCTGCTGCTTGTTTCCGGCAATGCCTCGGCTGAATGGGTGGCGGATACTGGCGCAGACGGCCTTAATGGCAGCAATGGCCTTGATGGTAATCCGGGAACGAATGGCGGCAATGGCGGTATTGGTGGTAATGCGGCGGCATCAGCCAATGCCGATGATGCAACAAATTATGCGATAGCTAACGGTGGCAGTGGTGGTTTTGGTGGTAACGGTGGCAATGGCACTGTCTCCGGTGCTGATAGCGGCAGTGGTGGCAATGGGGGGGCGGGTGGTAATGCAGATGCCCGTGCATCCCTGTTAACGCCCGGTTTCAGCATTACAGGCGATGTGAGGACTTCGGTATCGGCTACTGGTGGTGCGGGAAATTATGGCGGACGTGCAGGCCGGGCCGGTGGCAGCGGTGGTGCAGTTGGTTTTACCGGTAATAGTGGAAATGGCGGAAGCGGCTTTGCTGAAGCCGGCATTCGCGGCTCTGGCAATGTCGATGCAACGGGAACGGCAAGAGGCGGTGAAGGTGGTGGTGTGTATTATGATTCATATTTTGGCAGAACAGTTAATGCTGGTAATGGCGGCAGCGCCAGTCTGGGTCGCGTTTATGGCGAGTCGACCGGCGGAGGATATGTCTCTGTCTATGGTCAAGGGGTAGGCGGTGCAGGAGGAAATGCTACGGGTCGGGGAGTAAGTGCCGGTGATGGTGCCAGCGTTAATCTTGTCAACGCAGTCGATGGCGATACTACGGGACGCCTGACCCTTAGCCAGACTGCCAGCGGTGGCGCATCCGGCGATACTAATTATGGTACGGCCGGGCGTGCCGGTAACGCTGGCAGCATGCTTGAAAAAACCACCAGCAGTAGCGCGTTAATCATAAGAACAGATGCCTCGGGCGGTGCGGGTGGACACAAGAATTTGTATTCGGGTTTACCGGGGATTGCCGAGTCCGGTGGTATAGCAGAAGCCAGCACGCGCGGTGTGAATACCGCAACGGGTACTGTGGATGTCATAGCCACAGCAAGTGGCGGCTCTGGCGGTAATGGTTATAACGGCAATCAGGGCGCGAGGGGCGGACAGGCGATGGCTTCGGCCGAGGGCAACAGTGCTGGCAGTCTGAGAGTTCAAGCCATTGCTCGAGGCGGGCGTGGTGGCGTGACGACCCGCACCGGCAAGATGGAGCGGGGCGGACGGGCTGCCGCTATGGCTTCTGCCACCGGTTTGTGGGGATCTGCCGGGGCTACAGCCAGCTCGGGAGCCGCAACAGGTCGCAATTATGTTCAGACTGCGGCTACTGCTCAGGTAGGCGATACGTCAGCTAGTGTTGCCGTGACCAGTAATACAAAAGCCAGCGCGAGCATGGGAGAAGGCATGTCGGATCGGACGCTGCTGACGGATACTCAGGCGGCGGCGTTTGCCGATCTGTTGCCCTCTACCGTGGATGCGGCAGCGGTGATGCAGGGTAACGCTAATGTAGAGGCTGCGCTGAACCCAGAGGATGCGTTGGCGATAGGTCTGCTGGGTGGTGCTTATTCGCAGGGAAGTGTTGAGGGTGTCAGCAATACCTACAGCAGCGTTATCAAACTCAAGCTGGATATGGATGGTCAGGCGGATGGCAGCTTGCAACTTGGTCTGCTGGATCCGCTTTTCACCGGGACGCACGGCTTTGACAGTCTGTACTTACGTGTTGATGTTGAGGGTGTACAGGTTACCAACATGGGTTTTACGGATCTGGGTACCGCACTGGCATTTTTTGATGATACGGTACTGAATTACGGATTCTGGCAGGATCAGATAAGCAGTGATAATGTGTTGGATATTCGCTTCTACCTTGATCTGAACGAGCAACATCTGGGCGAAGGCTTCAACACAAACTTCATCGTTGGCGTGTCTGCGGTGCCGGTACCGGCTGCGGTCTGGCTGTTTGGCAGTGGTTTGTTGGGTTTGCTGGGGGTGGCGCGCAAACGCCAGTAACAGCTTGCATTATTCCGCCATCGTTTAAAATGAAAGCCCCCGATTCGGGGGCTTTTTTGTTGGAGCCGGTTTATTGCAGGAACAAAAACAGCGCGGTATTACCGCGTTGAATATTGAGCAACAGAGTATGGCCTTTCCGGGAGGACTGTTTAAATTCCTGCAATGAATGCAAGGGTTTGCGGTTGAGACTGGTGATCACGTCACCCTTGCGCAGACCGGCACGTGAAGCAGGACTGCCCGACTGGACTTCGGCGAGTAGAACGCCCTGAATGCGGCCATAGAGTCGGCTGTCTTTTTCAATATCGGTGAGCAGTGCACCATTTAGCCGGGCGTGCAGATCCTTGCCCTCCAGGGCTCGGTGCGGAGGTTTTTCGACTTTGGCATGCAGCATCCGGGTTTTGCCATCACGCACCACTTTCATGTGAACCTCTTCACCCACGCGGAGCAGGCCCACGCTGTTGCGCAGGGTGTCGGCGCTGCGTACTTGGCGGCCATTAATTTCAAGGATGATGTCACCGGGACGCAGATCGGCACGATCGGCGGCGGAGTCGTTTTCCACCCGGGTGATCACCGCCCCCCGGCGGAGCTTGATGCCGAAGGCTTTGGCCAATTGCGGATTCAGATTTTGTGCCTGTGCCCCGAGGCGGCCGCGCTTGACTTCGCCGTGGGTCAGCAGTTGCTGCATGATATCGCGTACCATATTCACGGGAATGGCAAAGCCGATGCCCACGCTGCCGCCGCTTTGCGACAGAATCGCGGTGTTAATGCCGATCAGCTCACCGTGTAAATTAACCAGTGCACCGCCGGAGTTGCCGGGATTAATCGAGGCATCGGTCTGAATGAAATCTTCAAAACCTTCGATCCCAAGGCCGCTGCGGCCAATGGCGCTAACGATGCCCGATGTCACGGTCTGGCCGATACCGAAGGGATTACCGATGGCAAGACTGAAATCACCCACTCGTACCTTGTCTGAGTCAGCCATGGGAATGGCGGTGATGCCAGTGGTCTCAATCTGAATCACGGCAATGTCGGTATCCGGATCGGTGCCCAGCAGTGTGGCCTTGTGGCTGTCGCCGTTTTGCAGGGTGACGGTAATTTCATCGGCGCGGGCAATGACGTGATTATTGGTGATAATGTAACCTTTTTCTGCATCAATGATCACCCCGGAGCCGAGGCTACGGGTAATACGTTCACGGGGTTGATTGGGCATTTCAAAAAAACGGCGGAAAAAGGGATCGTTGAATAAGGGGTTTTGCTGTACTTTTACACGCCCTGTGGACGCGATATTGACCACGGCTGGTGTGGTTTTTTCCAGCATGGGAGCCAGTGAGGGCAGCGCCTGACCCTGGCTGTCACTTTGTGGCAGTGCCGCCTGTGAGCTGAAACTCAGAAATGCGAGGCTAATAATAAAAAGAAAGATATGCGCGGAATGCTTAATAGCCGAGTTTGTCAAAGTGAAGTCTCCAGATTTATTTTTTTTGGAAAAACGAGTCAGTGCGATTGACCGCGAGAGGTGGAGAGAAGTTCCGTTCTGTCGATGTGGCTGCAACCGCGTGACATCAAGAGCTTCGTGCAAAGCTCGTATAATAAATATTCCCCGCCCCGGCTGTATTGTGGAGGAGATAGCCGGGTAGGGGAATGAGATTGCTTAGCTTACGACACTGATTTTGCGGGCCTGTACCCTTTCCTGTTTAGGAATAGTAATTTCCAGTACACCGTGGTTGCTCTTTGCAGTAATTTTGTCTGCATCGGCGGTGTCCGGCAGGCTGAAGCGGCGATAGAAAGTCCCTCGGCTGCGTTCGACGCGCTTATAGCCTTCGTGATCTTCTTCGCTTTTTGATTCTCGTTCGCCTTTAATGGTGAGGATGCCATTTTCCATGTTGACGCTGATGTCGTTGGGATCAACGCCGGGGATATCGGCATGAATTTCAAAAGCCGCCGTGGTTTCTTTTATGTCTACGGCGGGAGTCCAGTCGCTGGTAGCGACGCTGCTGGTTTCATCCACTTCGTTGGCCGGATCATAAAAACGATCCATTTCCCGGCGCAATTGATTTACCAGATTCCAGGGTTCATAGCGTACTAAGGTCATGATAATTCTCCTTTACTTGATTCAATTAAGTTTAAAAATATACCGTTTGATGAATCAGTCTGTGCGCACAGCGATTCGTTCGCTTAACTACGATATAGGTCTGCCGGAGTAGAGGATCAAGGGGGAGTTGAAGTAATTTTAATGTTGAGATCAGGACATACTTTAATGACACAAAAAAGACCTTAACGTAAGTAAATCCTAACGGGCTGACTGGGATTGTTTTTATAATATTAGAAACACAAGATATAGTAGTTGAGGCAAAAAAAATAAAGCGTCAAAAAACCTGTTTTAGCCTAAAAAAATAGCGTAAGCAGTTGTATTTACAGCTTTATGAGCATATAAAAATATTTGTTACGGAATCTTGACAGTCCTGGCTTCTGCGCCTAAAATTTTGCACTAACACAACATCTTGTGTTTTGAGGTTCCCGTTCACACTATTGGCTAGCCGCGCGGCTTTGTTGCGCCGAAGCACGGAACCCGAAGCCATTTAATAACACTAACGCAATAGTCATTCCGCTGGGAGGAACAACCAATTATGAGTGCAAGCCTGCATAAGTTGACAGTCAATCAGGTCGCCGATATTCCCTTACAAGATGCATCGATGGATATCTGGGATAAAAAATATCGCCTGAAAAGCAAGGATGGAGAAATTGTCGATCAGGATATCGATGCAACCTATCAGCGTGTGGCAAAAGCTCTAGCCGAAGTCGAAGAATCGGCTCAACAGGAACACTGGAACGAACAATTTCTCTGGGCCTTACGGCATGGCGCGATTCCAGCCGGTCGTATTACCTCCAATGCGGGCGCACAGGAACACAAGCCGGCCACTTCGACTATCAATTGCACCGTGTCCGGGATCATCGAAGATTCCATGGACGATATTCTTAATAAAGTGCATGAAGCCGGGCTGACTTTAAAAGCCGGCTGCGGCATTGGCTATGAATTTTCTACCCTGCGCACGCGTGGGGCTTATGTTTCCGGCGCGGGTGCGTACACCTCGGGGCCGCTGTCGTTCATGGATATCTACGACAAAATGTGTTTCACCGTTTCCAGTGCCGGAGGCCGCCGTGGCGCACAGATGGCCACCTTCGATGTGGGTCATCCCGATGTCATGGATTTCATTCGCGCCAAGCGCGAAGCGGGTCGCCTGCGTCAGTTTAATCTTTCTTTATTGATCACCGATGAATTTATTCAGGCGGTACGTAAAGATCAGGACTGGAAACTGGCCTTCCCCTTACAGTCTAAAGAAGTCGAAGAAGAAAATATCGAACTCAGCAATGCCAACACTGTTATCTGGCGTGAGTGGCCGACCACGCGGGGTTATGTTGTTGATGACGATGGGCTGGTGGCCTGCAAAGTTTATCGCACGATTAAGGCCAAGCATCTGTGGGACATGATCATGACCTCGACCTATGATTTTGCTGAACCCGGCTTCATTCTCATCGACAAAGTTAACGAAATGAACAATAACTGGTTCTGCGAAAACATTCGCGCCACCAATCCCTGTGGTGAACAACCCTTACCGCCTTATGGTTCCTGCTTATTGGGTTCGATTAATTTAACCCGCTTTGTGCGCGAGCCGTTTACCGATAATGCCTGGTTCGACTGGGATGAATACCGCAAGACTGTCAATATCTTTACTCGCATGCTCGACAACGTGGTTGAGATCAATGGCCTGCCACTGGAAGGTCAGCGCGAGGCTATTTTAGATAAGCGTCGTCATGGCATGGGCTTCCTCGGTCTGGGTTCTACCTGCACCATGTTAAAAATGAAATATGGCGAAGATGATTCGGTTGCCTTCACCGAACAGGTGAGTCGTGAACTGGCGGTCACCGGTTGGCAGGCCGCATTAGAATTAGCCAAAGAAAAAGGCCCCGCACCGATCATGGTGAAAGATTTCGAAGTGAGCGCCGACATGTTACGTAAATGCCCGCAAATGAAACGCGATGGCTATCAAGTGGGCGATAGCGTCAAGGGCAAAGTTTTGCATGCGAAGTACAGCCGTTACATGCAACGGATAGCCGAAGTTGAACCGGAACTAGTGGCTGAATTAGAACAGGTGGGCGCACGTTTTACCCATCATAGTTCGATTGCCCCCACCGGCACCATTTCCCTGTCGCTGGCCAATAACGCCAGTAATGGCATCGAGCCCAGCTTTGCTCATCACTATGCGCGTAACGTGATCCGTGAAGGTAAAAAGACCAAGGAAAAAGTGGACGTGTATTCCTTTGAATTACTTGCCTATCGTGGGCTGGTGAACGCAAAGGCCAAACCGTATTCTGAAGAAGCTGAAGCGCAACTGCCAGATTACTTCATTAGTGCCGATGACATCACCCCCAAGGCCCATGTCGATGTGCAGGCGGCGGCACAGATCTGGATCGATTCCTCCATATCTAAAACGGCCAATGTACCCACCGATTATCCGTTTGAAGATTTCAAGGACATCTATTTATATGCCCATGAAAAAGGTTTGAAAGGTTGTACTACTTTCCGCTTCAACCCGGAAGCCTTCCAGGGGGTACTGGTCAAAGAAGAAGATCTGGAAAACACTACCTATCGTTTCACGCTTGAAAACGGTGACATCGTAGAAGTAAAAGGCAACGAAGAAATTGAATACGACGGCGAAACCCATACTGCCGCCAATTTATTTGATGCCCTTAAAGAAGGGTATTATGGCAAATTCTGAGCACAGTGTATGGACTGATATTGCAGGATATTTATTTCAATCCATCCACTTCGTTCAGAAACCAGATATTGTGTAGTTGCTAATATTTAATTTACCGCAGAGGGCGCAGAGAAAAAAGTTTGATGTTATGTCTGTAGTCATAACCGATTAACTGGCATGAGAGTAAATTTCAATGGTATTAAGAAGCTATTTACTCCCTGCGAACTCTGCGCCCTCTGCGGTAAAATATTATTTAAATCTGTCTGAATCCATTTCATGCAGGGGAGAAGAAACATGAGTATAAAAATCGATAATAAAATCGTCGGCTACGAAGTCGCAAAAGATGAAGAAAAGAAAGAAACTGAAGTTGTTGCCAAAAAAGAAGAAGTAACAGAAGATGCCATCGTCATCCAGATGCATGAAAAGCTGGAACGCCCCGATATGCTCCTGGGTTCAACCTATAAGGTTAAAACTCCGCTCTCCGAACATGCACTCTATATCACTATCAACGACGTGATCCTCAACCCAGGCACCGAGCATGAACTGCGCCGCCCGTTTGAAGTGTTCATTAACTCCAAGAACATGGATCACTTCCAATGGATCGTCGCCCTGACCCGGATTATCTCCGCTGTATTCCGCAAAGGCGGTGATGTTACTTTCCTGGTCGACGAACTGCGTTCCGTCTTCGATCCCCGTGGTGGTTACTTCAAGAAAGGCGGCAAATACATGCCCTCACTGGTGGCTGAAATCGGTGATGCCATCGAATGCCACTTGCGCATGATTGGCCTGCTTAAAGATGATGGCCTCGATGAACATCAGAAAAAACTGATCGCTGAAAAACGTGCACAAATGGAAAAAGCCAATCAGACTGCCGATGCCAGTGATGAAGCCAGCGAGTTTCCTGCCAGTGCGCAGCTGTGTAATAAATGCAGTACCAAGGCTGTAATTAAGATGGATGGGTGTATGACGTGTCTTAACTGCGGCGATTCCAAGTGCGGTTGATTTGCTTCGCCAGAACTTCGATAGCCGCGTTGCTGAATCATTCTGCGCTGCTCACTTACTACTCGTAAGCTCCGCTGCTCAAATGATTCGCGCCTTGCTCTCGAAGCCCTGGCTGTGCAACTCACGTCGTGGCGTGAGGAAACCGGATACGGCGTTGCGCCACATTTTGAAAATGCTCACGTATTATTCATACGCTCCGCCTTTCAAAATGCACCGCGCCTTGTCCCCGGCTCCCTCGCTTGCTCTTAAAATGTAGGTGTAGGTTGGGCTGAGTAAAACGAAGCCCAACAGAAGCAGGGATGCATGATGATTGAACAGTGGATAAACAAAAAGGCAGTCAAGGGTTGTTGTTTTGTTTGGAGAGCCAGGATGTTGGGCTTCATTTTACTTAGCCCAACCTTGTATCTCTCTCGATAGTTTGTGATAAGCATATATTAAGAAAGGGAAAAACCATGAGAAATTCAAATTTAATTAATAGGAAAATAGCTGCGAGTCGAAAGCTTTACCAAGATCCATATGCCCATCTGGATGGCAACGGTGATTATGATGCATATATACCAAATCAAATTCATAGTAGCAAAGAGCTACATTCTGATGAAAGATTAAATATTATTGATTCGGTAGCTGAGTTTAATTGCAACCAAAGCAAAGAAACATTAAATAATACAGAGCAACGACACAGGTCTAATTTTCGTAAAAAGATTAAATATTCTCATAAAAATATTGAATCAAAAGTACGTAAACTTCATTTAGAAATTTGGAGTCGACGAAATGAATTTTGGTTTGAAGCTGTTCCAACTGATCCAGTTAAGTTGTTAGATCCATTTGTTGCAGCAAAATGTATAGGTTATAAATATGTAGAAGTCGAATTTTTGGGGCAAGGTTCTGATAAAGAAATTGCGGGGATTATTGACCGTACAAATAAACAAATCAGCATTTCTCGTCGATTCAAGAAAAATGTAAGTCGTTTTACTGCTGCACATGAACTTGGACATGCACTCTTACATCAAGAGACTACAATGCACAGGGATCGTCCTATGGATGGTTCATCAAAACCAAATGGATTACGTGATGCTATGGAGGTTGAGGCCGATAAATTTGCTACTTGTTTTCTGATGCCAGAGAATCTGGTTAGAACACGCTTCCAACAAGTCTTTGGTGTAAAAGATACATTTGTATTAAACGACAATACAGCATTTGCACTTGATCCAATCAATCCAGAAGGGTTGTTTAATCAACGTAGAATAATACGTGATTTAGCAAGAATTCTGGCAAGCGTAGAACAGTACAATGGTCGGTATATGCACTCATTAGCAAATCAATTCTTTGTTTCAGTTGAGGCAATGGCAATTCGAATTGAGGAGTTGGGGTTGATTTGTACCGTAGGTTGGGCTGAGTAAAACGAAGCCCAACAAAAAACATAATCAAGGATGATTAAAACAGGAGCAGGGAATGCTTTATCGAAGATCAAAAACTTGTGGCGCAAGCTATTTTTTCACGGTTAATCTGGCCGACCGTCAAAGTCGTTTACTACTGGACTATTCTGAAACACTGCGGGATGCCTTCCGGCAGGTCAAGAAGCGGCATCCTTTCCATATTGATGCAGTCGTCATTCTCCCCGATCATTTGCATACGATATGGACATTGCCTGATGGCGATAGCGATTACCCGATGCGCTGGGGGCTTATTAAAGCTGGCTTTTCTCGCAATATTGAAATGAATGAACCAAGAAGCAAAAGTCGAAAATTAAAACGTGAGCGTGGGATATGGCAGCGCCGTTATTGGGAGCATCAGATTAAAGATGAAACAGATTATAATCATCATGTAGATTATATTCATATCAATCCGGTTAAGCATGGTTATGTGGCTCAGGCATCGATGTGGGATTATTCAAGCATACATCGTTATATTGAGATGGGTATGGTTGATGAGAGCTGGGCCTATAAAATAGATGACCTCGAAATGAGTGATTTTGGTGAGCGCGAGTATATGGCTTGATGTTGGGCTTCATTTTATTCAGCCCAACCTACGGTGCTATATAAACAGAGCCATAAATGCGGGTGAGTTGATCGAGGTGGATTGCGATGGGTAAATTAATTTTAGAAACGGTGCATGATACAGCCAAAGGACTTAACAAAGCCGGGGTGCTGGATACTCAGACCATGCGTGAATTTGATGCCTTGTGTTTGCCGCCTGTGAAAATTTATACCCCTGCGCAGATCAGGCATATTCGCGAAACAAATAAAGCGAGTCAGGCTGTGTTTGCTGCCTATTTAAATACCAGTCTTTCAACGGTGCAAAAATGGGAACAGGGAAAAAAGAAACCCAATGGTATCTCTCTTAAATTACTAAACTTGATTGAGCAAAAAGGAATTGAAGTGCTGGTTTAAAGCTTTTTTTGGTGGATACAAAAAATTCCAGGGTGCTGGAATCCAGTCAGGATGTTGGGCTTCGTTTTACTTAGTCCAACCTACGGTGCTGATAGATGCTGCCTGCGTTAGCAGCAAAGGCACATAATTTGTCATAAGGGCACTATGTCTATATTACGGTTTATTTTTTATCGATAATGTAACAGAAAGTCATAATTTTTTTTTTGTAAAAACAAACTTATAGATTATTACTACGTTGAATGATGTGTCAGAGCATGCTTGATATTGATATTCGATTATCTTCATAAAGAACCTCGCCAATATGGTGAGGTTCTTTATGGTAACACCAGGTGTTAATTTAAACTTTATGTCTACGTCGGGCAATGCCCACAAAACCAATAAAACCAGAAATAAATAACCATATAGCAGCGGGAACAGGAACAGCAGATGCGAATGTTATACCGGTATAATTTATGCCTGTATCAGGGAAAATCATGCTATTCAATAATACGCCTGTATCAGAATAGCGATAGATACCATTTGCCGAGGTTAAGTACATGTCATTACTATCACCCGAAGCAATTCCAGAAGCTAGGAACCCAGGTGCTACCACATTGAATTGAGCCAAAGTAGAGGCATCACGAACCGTTACGCCTTCCTGACTGCCGCCATAAACGGTATACAGTTTGTTATTTCCATTGAACGTTGTATCACTGTACAGGATGCTAGTATCCGACCATGTAAAACTATTTAACAATGTACCTGTATCCGAGTAATTATAAATGCTATTCCCGGAGGTTAAATACATATCATTATTATTGCCTGCAGTTATGCCATTAATAGCAAAACCAGGATCAAAGAATAATAATTGATTAAATGAGCTTGAATCACGAACCGTCACGCCGTTCTGACTACCATTATATGCCGTATAAATTTTGTTGCCGGCATAAGCAACTTCATGGTAATTAATGCCAATGTCCGGGAAAGTAAAACTGCTAATATAAGTGCCAGTATTTCTATAATTATAAATAGTATTATTTGATGTCAAATACATATTGTTGTTGTTTCCCGCAACGATACTACTTGCTGAAAAACCAGGGTCAAAATAACTTATTTGCGCCAGGGTATTTGCATCACGAACGGTGACACCATTTTGACTTCCTCCATAAATTGTATATATTTGTGCTGACATTACAGTATTAGATGCAAGCACAAACAACATCGAAGTTAATAATTTAAAAAATATATTCATTTTACTAGTTCCTTAAGTAATGGTCCATTGAGTTGTATATTTTTGAATCAATATTGCATGGTAATCTGAATGAATCAAAAATTATTTACTAGTTGCATCCTGCTGGTTCCAACCACGGAATATATTATAGACTAGATATCGATAGATGATATGGTGTTAAAGGAGCGAAATGTATCGAGGTGACTTTTACTTAACAAATTTTTTTAGTAGTCAATATGTAAGGGTTATAATGAAAAAATATGTACCCACATTTTTAGTGCCGTAGGGTGGGTACGTTGTTTGTGCCCCTGCGGATAACGATAATCTAATGATTCACCAAACCCACTTGCATCATCCGTATTTACAATGCCACACCAATCTAACGGATATACACCCTGCTTAACATAACGATGGAAGGTGGAATATGGCTACTTGCTGGCGTGTGTCACTAAACCATGTTTAACCGGATTCCACTGAACATAATCCATGTGCCGTTGGTAATCTAATTCATCGCGAATTTGATGTTCCCAATATCGGCGTTGCCATAATGTTGATTCGCAGTATTTTTATTTTGATGGGGTGGTCCACTTCTGACGTTTATAATATGGCCCACATATCAAACTGATTTTGCGTTTAATTAATGCCTAACGGATGGAAAAACCGGCATTACCTTCGGGTAACCTCCATATTCAATGTAATATGTTCGTGTAACAAAACCCATGAATTAATTGTAAACGGACATTGATGACGCACGTGGGTGACCGCATCACGTAAGGCTTTTCGAACCGGTTGATCACATAATATATGTTTGCCAGTGATAACTGATGAGGGTAAAAAAATAAGTTGCGTCTAATGTGTTTGAACAACGGTATTGTGATATTTTTTACTCTTCCCTGAGTGATATCTGTTTTTCGCGTGGGCACAAAAATCGTGCCCACCCTACATTGTAAGATGGATGGGTGACCAGGATAATACTTCTACCCGTAAAATATTATTTCAGTTACTGGGCAGGTCGCAGTTGACGCGATCGACCAGGTGTTGTTCGATAACATCGGAAATACTGCAGTCATATTGTTTGGACAGGCGTTCAAGTATAAATTTAGCTCGGTGGGTCAGGTTAACACCCGCATGATGCTCATCCTGCTCTGCGGTGCTTTTGCGGCGCTCTCGTGCGGCGGTGATGGTTTTATCCAGTTCTGCCCATTGCGTGGGTGAAAGCCAGGTTTTACAGAAATCATTGAGTCTGTCGGGCGTGTTGGCCAGGCATATTTTTTTGAATTCATCGCGGGCTTTAACAACCTGGTCTATCTGGCTGGATAGCCAGTCATCTTTGTTGAGCATGACGTGTAACCATTGTGTTGCATAAAATTGGTCGGCCATTGTTATTTTTTCAATTGTCATTGTAATCTCCCCCGGTAATGTGTGTGCATACAGGTTTCACACCTTTATATTTATTAAAAATAAAGTAACTGATTTAAGTTTGCCTTGATCTGGATCTGTTATTAATAGAAAAACGAGCGTCTTGTGACTATGCGTAATAGTCGGTTGTAAATATCTAATACCAGAATGGTATTTGTCATGTGTGTCCGGCTGAGCCCGGCTTTTACTACCACAGATAGAAAATAGCTTTATTGGCGCGCTATACTTGACTGTTTTGCTATGGCTTAATATGACAACTCAATTCGATATTAAATCGACGTACTCACGTGATTTATGAGGATAAGATCATGGGCGAGTTAATGATTCATATTAATGAGACACTTGATACAACTTCACTGATGGAAATTGAAGATCAAATGAATCATATCAATGGTGTGTGTGTGACTGCCATATGGCAAAAAACGATCTACATATGATGGTGCAAAGGTGTCATCGACAACCCTGCTTCACCAGATTACGGATCGGAATCTACATGCACAGTTAATTGGTTTCTGAAAGATAAAAGCCCATTAAATCCGGATGTTAACGGAGTCAGTACAGAAGACTGTGCTGATCTGTATCACTACTGTCGGCTTTCGCCAGACAAGCTTAATTCGAAACTTGCTATAAAAATATAATACTTTTTATGTATTACAATTTCGTGTGATGATTTTGTGATAAGTGAACGTGTATGATGCGATTATGAAACAAATTTTAGTGGTTGAGGATAATCCGGATATTTCGTTTTTAGTCTCTATGCACCTGCGGGATATCGGTGTGCATGTGGATATTGCTAATGAGGGCAATGAAGGCTTAAGACGGGCATTGGCGGAGCCGTATGATCTGGTGATTCTTGATCTGATGTTGCCGGGCAAAGAATTATTTCACGATTTAATGATCATCAATCCGGCCATCGAGGTTTATCTTCTTGATAGTCAGGCAAAGATACTCGCTTATTCAGCGCCACAGGGACATGTTAAGCGGGAAGCGTTGAACTTGCCGGTAATAAAACAGTTTCTTTCACAGGGAAATTCATATCCCCTGCTAGGGGAGGATCCCCGCTCATTGAAACGGTATAAAGTTTTTTCTGCGGCCGAGATTCGTGATGACAAGGGGCTGGCAGGATATCTGTATATCATTCTGGCTGGTGAGGCCTATGACAGTGTTATTGAGCTGGTTAAGGGTAGTTACATTCTTAAATTTACAGCATCGCTATTAATCGCCGGTCTATTGCTGGTATTACTGTTTGGCTTGCTGGGTTTCTTTGTCCTTACCCATCGACTACGAAAGTTAGCGAGTATTATGACGGCATACCGGCAGGGTAAGCAGGATGAGTTGAAACGCTATCCGTTTAAGGGAAAAGTATCTGATGAAGTGGATCAGCTTATCCTGAGTTTTAATCAAATGGCTGATCGTATTGACACGCAGCTGGATGAACTGCGGCGTAATGATGCCACCCGCCGGGAAATGGTGGCGAATGTATCGCATGACTTACGCACGCCACTTACTTCGCTGCATGGTTACATTGAGACGCTGTTATTAAAGGATAAAAGCTTGAGTCAGGCTGAGCGTCAGCAATATCTGGAAATTGCCAATAACCAGAGCAAGCAGTTAATTGGTCTGGTGACTGAATTATTTGAGCTGGCTCGATTAGACTCCTGTGAGACCTTGCTTGATGTTGAACCCTTTTCACTTTCCGAGTTGATTCAGGATGTGCAGCAAAAATTTGAGCTTGATGCCAAAAAACAAAACATCACATTATCATCAGACTACGGTAATGACATACCCTTTGCTTATGGTGATATCGGGATGATTCAACGCGTGCTGGATAATCTTTTACAAAATGCTTTCCGCCATACTCCAAAAGGTGGAAATATTACCTTGTCGATTGATGCTAATGCGGAAAATATTTCGGTTAAGGTTGCTGACAATGGTTGCGGTATTCCGGCTGAAGATTTAACCAACATATTCGATCGTTTTTATCGGGAAGAAAAAAGTCGTCAGTCATCGGCCAGTAACGCCGGTCTGGGACTGGCGATCGTTAAACGAATTCTTGATTTACACGGTACCGGAATCACAGCCAGCAGCTATCTCCGACAGGGAACCACATTTGTCTTTCAGGTTCCCGTCTACCAAAATCAATAATCTAAATAGCTGCTCCAAATTCCTGTCCACTATATAAATCACGTTCGTGGTGAGCTTGCCGAACCATGTCGCAAAGCCTGAAATAGCAATATTTATGCTGTTCACCCTTCGACAAGCTCAGGGCGAACGGTTTTACTGGACAGGAATTAGGAACACTTATTTAGATACTATGTTCGCTGCTTGTCGTGAAAAATGTAGGTGCGGCTTCAGCCGTACTTGTTTGCCTCATGATGCCTGATGAATAGAAGACAAACATACCATTAGCCTCACATTAGCTTGCTGGAAGCAGTATATTTTATTTATCCGCATTTGTTATAAAAAAGTGATTTCTTTGTGAAGCTTGCGTGAATTTGATCATTGATACTTATCCTGAGTTAACCCACCAGGAGATATTTCCGGGTTAATGATATTTAATTAAAAACAATCAGGAGTCAGTAAATGAAATATTTATTAAAATCTATGTTATATTTTCTTTCTATTGCATCTGCCGTTTTGGCTGCCCCCGTGCAGGCCAGTGATACCAAAATGTATGATGTCACCATTACTAATATTACTCGTGGGCAGACATTCACGCCAATTATGGTTGCGACCCATAAAAAGGGACAATATATTTTTAAACTGGGAGACCCGGCCAGTAATGAACTCGCCACCATTGCTGAAAGTGGTAATAACCAGCCATTGCAAGATGCTTTGCTGAATAGTGGTGCCGCCTATGACACAGCATCAAGTACGGGTTTGCTGGCTCCCGGTGAGTCGGTAACGGTGAGAGTAAAAGCCAAAGGTTCTTTCAAATATACTAGCGTTGCCTCGATGCTGATTCCTACCAATGATGCCTTCATTGCCATTAATGGTGTTCGTGCCCCGAAAGGGCACCATGCCAGTATGCTTGTTTCACCGACTTATGATGCAGGCAGTGAGATGAATGATGAGCTGTGTGCTAATATCCCCGGTCCTCATTGTGGTGGTGAAGGCATTTCTGCGGGTGACGGTGGAGAAGGTTTTGTACATATTCATGCCGGCATTCATGGCGTTGGCGACCTGGCACCGGCAATTTTTGACTGGCGCAATCCTACCGCTAAAGTTGTGATTAAGCGGGTTAAATAAGTAATTGCTCTGCACATATAAATGCAATTAGATTTGCGTTGTGATTTATAAATAACCCAGAGCAGTATTAATGTGGTGGCACTATTACTGCTCTCTTTTTCATAATGTATTCGATTTTTATACTGCGGTATTATATGGTTTTATAGTTTGAATAGACATCCGCTATCTAATCTCAATAATAAACCCGAACCGCAGCAGATAGAAAGGCTATTAAACCGGGACTATCCCTCTGGGTTCGTAACGGAGGTAGATCCTGATACTTTCTCGCTCGGTCTTAATGAACAGGTCATTCGTCATATTTCAAGGAAAAAAGATGAGCCAGATATTCTGCTGCAATGGCGACTTCAGGCTTATGAACACTGACCTGGCCTATGTTGCATGCGGCTATCAGTGGTGAACGATATGCGGTTTCAACCGAGGATGATGAATACACAGAAGATGCAGATGACGTTCAAATTATAGTGTTTAACCATGCGGAAAACTGTATGCGGTGAAAGACTGCTGCCCCCATGATGGTGGTATTCTTAGTAACGGTTTGCAGGAAGGTGATGAAATTGTCTGTCCGCAGCATGGTGCAAGATTCAATATTATTACGGGCAAGGTTACGGCACTTCCGGCGACTGAAGATTTAACAACATTTGAAGTGCGTCTAAAAAATAATCGAATTCAAATTAACCTGGGGGATTGACACCGTACTCCTGCGTCAGCTTGGATCCTGCTTAATATACCCAAGCTGACGGTTTTTTTACTAGTGCATATCATTTGCAGCAGGATTAGATTCCTGCATTTCTTGCATCTTCTTTATGTGTATTGATAACATGGCCATGCGTTTTTCAGTATTTGGCTCATTGGTTATTTTTATCATTTCATCCCGCATTGCCTGACGCTGTTGCATCATTTTGGATGAGATGTCTTTTCCACTTTTACCCTCTTTAAATTTAGAGCCCATGCTGGCCTGCATTTTTTCCATGTGGGCTTTCATTGCGGCCTGACGTTTTTCTAAATTAGGCTCTTTTTGTATTTGGATGATTTCATCCTGCATTTGGGCTGTGTGGCCACTGTTTTGATGTGAATGATCACTTTCTGCCTGAACCCAGGCAGAAGAGATTAATAACATTGCTATGCTTAGTGCTGCTGTCTTTTTCATATTATTTCTCCAGAGTAAATATAAGGTGTAAAAATCCATTTCAACAATTAGATTTGCGAATCATCATGTTGCATAAACATTACCGATTTCTAATTATAAGTTCTTAAAACTGGATCACTCTTTGAGCAAAAATATTTAAAAAGGAGATTTGCTTGTCTATCGGGGATGCGGCATTATTTAGATTTAACCTAACATTTAGTCAGGAAATAAGTGATGGCTCGATATTCAAAAAAATCTGTCAGTGGTGAGCAATTCGCTGATGAAGCGTTAACGATTGCACGCGGGATACAAAAACCGGGGCAGGCGAAGGAACAAACCCGTTTGATTGCACAGGGAGTACAGAAGGGTATTGCCCTGTATAAAAAACAACAGGCGGCAAAAAAGCGGGCGCTGGATAAAAGTATAAAAAAAGCCGTGTTGGCTTCGAATAATGAGCCGCTGAATAATGTCGAGGTGGAGCGTCAGGCCTGTTCGGCTAGTAAGTTGCCCTGGTTTTTGTTGCTATTGTCGTGGATTTGTTTTGCAATTTATTTTTTCTTAATTTAAAGCGGATGAATTAAACGTGAATCTTGTTCCAGGATTAATCTATTCAAATACAGGGTTTATAAATACTCATGAATAAACAGAACTTAATTTTTCTGCTGCTCGTTTTTCTTGGATTGAGTCTGAAGGTTGGCGCGGCAAGTAAGTATGATATTAAGGAATCGCTGGCGTATTACACCCCGATACTCACGACAGAATTTAAACAGATGCTCAGGCAGGCGGATATCGATGCTGGCGCTGAATTTTTTAATCGAAAATGTTCGACCTGTCATGATCATAAACAGGGCGGCATCCATAACAAGGGCCCCTTGCTCTGGAATGTATTTGGACGTAAGGCCGGAAGTGTTTCGGCGTTTGATTATTCTCCTGCGATGAAGGCTACGACCCATACCTGGAATTATGCCACATTAAATTATTACCTGACCCGGACAGATCGCGCGGTTCCGGGGCGGAGCATGAACTTTCGCGGTATTCGCAATGAGCAGCAGCGGGCTAATTTGCTGGCCTATTTGAGACGATCTAATAGAGAGCCCCCCGCGTTGCCATAGGGGTTGCTAGATGACTATCCGTCTCTCACAAAGCTAAGCCGCTGCAAATGGAGTACTGGCAGGCGGTGAATAGTGATTTAAATGTTTGATCTGTCATGAAGTTTTTATTATTTACCAGGAAACTTGGTTTTCATCGTGACAGACAGTAAAATGTGCGAATCAGCCGCATGACCTGCGGGAGAGACCCTGCCTTTTATCCGTTTAATTTAGAGGCAGGGCGCCGAAGGCGCAACCCGCTCGGAATCGCTCAGGCAAATGAACTGCAGGTAACAGGCTGACTCTGGAGAGCGATCACCTGATGTATTCAGGATTATAGGATCCACCGAAGGGGCTCAAGCTCTCAGGTCACCGGACAGAGGGGCGTAGAAAAACCAATAGCGTTTTTCTACGCCCTTTTTTTTTGAAAAATTTAAATGTGATGTAGTTTTCGGTAAGTGTCATTTTGGGCATCAGTATGAAAGAAAAAATTATTCCGGTCTTTGATCACTCGGCGGAAGCCAACGCCACGCGCATGCCGCTGTGGATTCGCCAGCAGTTAGGCAAGGGACAAACTTATAGCGACACGGCGCAGGCCGTACACGGAGCCGGTTTACATACGGTGTGTGAAGAAGCACATTGTCCGAATCGGGGGGAATGCTGGAGTCAGGGCACGGCAACCTTTATGCTGCTCGGCGATACCTGCACCCGCGCCTGTGGTTTTTGTGCGGTGAAAACCGGTCAGCCGGGAACGCTCGATGAGGATGAACCGCAACGGGTGGCAAAGGCGGCGGCAAAAATAGGGCTGGATTATGTGGTGCTGACCTCGGTGAATCGCGATGAGCTAGCCGATGGGGGGGCAGGCATTTTTGCCGATACGATCATTGCCCTGCGTGAGCAGATCCCGGATGTGGGTCTGGAATTGCTGACCCCGGATTTTCACCGCCGTGAAACCGAAGCACTGGCATGCATTTCCTCGGCACTGGCCGCTGTGCAAACAGCAAAACGTGAATTACAAATGGTCTGGGGACACAATATGGAAACGGTTCCCACTTTATATAAGAAGGTACGCAAGGGCTCCAGTTATACCCGCTCCCTGACCCTGCTGGAAAAAATTGCCCGTCTGAATGGGGTAGAAGCCAAGTCATCTTTAATGCTGGGACTCGGTGAAAGCCATGAAGAAGTGCTGGCAGTGATGCGGGATCTACGTAATGTCGGCGTTGTGCGTATGTCACTGGGGCAATATCTGCGCCCCAGCCGTTATCATCTTGCGGTACAGGAATATATTGATCCATCCGAATTTGATACTTATGCGGAAGACGCTCGGGAGCTGGGTTTCAGCTGGATTAAATCTGGCCCCATGGTACGCTCGTCGTATCATGCACATGAGTAAAGACATTAATTTATCGAAACATTATTATGAGGGGATGTTTTAATGGGTAAAAGAACCCACCTGTACGACATGCATATTGCCGCCGGCGCACAAATGGTGGATTTTGGTGGCTGGGATATGCCGCTGAATTATGGTTCACAAATTGAAGAGCATCATCAGGTGCGCAATGATGCGGGCATGTTTGATGTCTCCCACATGACCATCGTGGATCTTCACGGTGAACAGGTGCGGCCATTTCTGAGCAAGTTGCTGGCCAACGATATCGCACGTTTGAAATCACCCGGCAAGGCCTTGTACTCCTGTATGTTGAATGAAGAGGGTTATGTACTGGATGATCTGATTGTTTATTACATGAATGATAGCTGGTTCCGTCTGGTGGTGAACTCGGCCACACGGGAAAAGGATCTGGCCTGGATTGCGATGCAGGGGATGGCCTTTGAGCTGCAGATAAAAGAACGGGACGATCTCACCATGATTGCGGTGCAGGGGCCGAATGCGCGTAGCAAAACGCAGCAGGCCCTGGGCGAGCGTGGAAAAGATCTGGACGATATCGGGGTCTTTTTTATTAAAGAAGTGGATGCCGAACTGGCCGTGGCTCGCACCGGTTATACCGGCGAAGACGGTTATGAAATTATGTTGCCGGTTGCCCAGGCCACGACCCTTTGGGCCGCCTTACTGGAAGCTGAAGTGCGTCCCTGTGGACTGGGTGCCCGTGATACTTTACGGCTGGAAGCCGGGATGAATCTGTATAGCACGGACATGGATGAAACCGTGACCCCACTGGAATCCGGTTTGGGCTGGACCGTGGCCTGGGAACCGCAGGAGCGGAATTTTATTGGTCGTCAGGCATTGGAAAAGCAACGGGATAACGGGGTCAGTTACAAATTGGTGGGGCTGGTATTACAGGAACGCGGTGTATTGCGTAACCACCAGAAAGTGATTGCCGAGGGCCTGGCCTCCGGTGAAATTACCAGTGGCAGTTTTTCACCGACTCTCGGTAAAGCCATTGCCTTTGCCCGCATCAAAACCAGCGCGGGAGATAAATGTAAAGTGGAAATTCGTGGCAGGTTACTCACGGCGGATGTGGTAAAGCCGCCCTTTGTTCGCAAGGGTAAAGCCTGCATCTAAGATCTGAACGCAATAGCGTTAGAAATAAATCAATAACAAGAGGAAATGATATGAGCAATGTACCTCAGGAATTACGTTATACCAAAACCCATGAATGGATTAGCTTAAATGATGATGGCAGTGTCACCGTGGGTATTACCGACCACGCGCAGCACTTGTTAGGCGATCTGGTTTTTGTTGAGCTGCCGGATGTAGGCGGGACGTTTGCAGAAGGCGATGATTGCGCCGTGGTTGAATCGGTGAAGGCGGCTTCGGATTCCTATAGCCCGCTGGATGGTGAAATCGTCGAGCATAATGAAGCCCTGACCGACACCCCGGAATTGATCAATCAGGATCCTTACGGTGATGGCTGGGTTTTTAAACTGAAGCCGGATGACAGTGGCGCCTATGACGCACTGATGGATGCCGATGCCTACAATGAGCTGATTGCCGAAGAGGCGTAAAGCGGAGCGTTTGATCGCTGTAGGTTCGACTTCAGTCGTACCGCTAATACTAACAATAACGAATACCCCGTCATCTTGCGGCGGGGATTCATTTACACCCTAATTTCATAGCAGGAAAAATTATGCCCTTTATTCCCCACACGGATGACGACGTCAATGCCATGCTGCGCGTGATTGGCGCAGATAAAATTGATGATCTGTTCGTCGAGATTCCAGCCGAACTGCGTGCCCAGGGACTGGATTCCATTCCCGCAGGCATGAATGAAATGGACATCTCGCGGTTGATGCGCGAGCGAGCGGATGAAGATAGTCGCACCTTGTGTTTTGCCGGAGCCGGAGCCTATGAGCATCACATTCCCGCTGCCGTCTGGGAGTTGACCACGCGCGGTGAATTTTATTCTGCGTACACGCCGTATCAGGCCGAAGCCTCACAGGGGACGCTGCAATTACTCTATGAATATCAGAGCATGATGGCCAGCCTCACCGGCATGGATGTTTCCAATGCCTCATTATATGACGGTGCATCGGCTCTGGCCGAAGCGGTGTTGATGGCGGTACGTGCGAATCGTAAATCAAAAACAAAGCGAATATTAATGCCGCGCACGGTACATCCTGATTATCGCCGTGTGGCCAATAATATCGTCAAAAACCAGGGTATCGTGCTGGAAGAGCTGGACTTTGATCGGCAACAGGGCTGTATTGATCCTGACAGTTTGCCGACTGATCCCGGTGACATCACCGCGCTGGTAATTCCACAACCGAATTATTTCGGTAGCCTTGAAGAGGTTGATATGCTGACGGACTGGGCACATCAACACGGTGCTTTAGTGATCGCCGTGGTGAATCCGATGGCACTGGCAATTCTGACCCCGCCGGGCGAGTGGGGTGAAAGCGGAGCGGATATTGTCTGCGGCGATGGTCAGCCGTTAGGTGCGCCCCTGTCTTCTGGCGGCCCCTATTTTGGTTTTATGTGTTGTCGCAAAACCTTTGTTCGCCAAATGCCGGGACGCATCATCGGGCGTACCACCGATCTTGATGGCAAGACTGGTTACACCCTGACCTTGCAGGCACGCGAGCAGCATATTCGTCGCTCCAAGGCGACTTCGAATATCTGTACCAATCAGGGTTTACTGGTCACCGCCGCCACCATACACATGTCGCTACTGGGTGCGCAGGGACTGGAACGGGTGGCACTGGCCTGTCATGAAAACACCTATAAATTACTTGCGGCACTGGATGATACCGATGGAGTAACTAAATTATTTAATCGTCCTCTGTTCCATGAAGCAGTGGTGGAATTTGAGCTTCCGGTCAGTGATGTTATGCGCGCGTTATCGGTGCAGGGGATTATTGGGGGTGTCAGTTTGGCGGAAGATTATCCGGAGCTGGGCAATAGTATTTTGATTTGTGCCACGGAAACGAAAACCGAAGCCGATATCGAAACTTATATCGCCTCATTAAAGCGCATTGCCATGCGTCTGACTGCGAATCGCTGTCCGGTACAGCCGAAGATGGCGTAACGTTTGGCTAACCACCATTATTAAAAATATAAATAAAGACATCTAATTATTATGCTGATATTCGAACAATCCAGACAACACCGCACCAATGTTACCCAGGCCCCCTTACAGGAAGCCAACATTGATTCTATCCCCGCACAGTTCCGGCGTAAGACCCGGCCACTGTTACCGGAAGTTTCCGAGATGCAGACGGTGCGTCACTACACTCGTTTGTCGCAGAAAAACTTTTCCATCGACACGCATTTCTATCCGCTGGGCTCCTGTACCATGAAGTACAATCCGCGGGCAAGCAACACGCTAGCAATGCTGCCGGGATTTTTGCAACGGCATCCGCATAGCCCGGATAATCTGAGTCAGGGTTTCCTGGCCTGCATGTATGACTTACAGGAAATACTAAAAGATGTCACCGGCATGACTTCGGTATCGCTGGCACCGATGGCGGGGGCGCAGGGCGAGTTTGCCGGTATTGCCATGATTCGCGCCTATCATGATGCCCGTGACGATATGGCGCGGACTGAAATTTTGGTGCCCGATGCCGCGCATGGAACGAACCCGGCCACCGCGACCATGTGTAATTATAAGGTCAAAGAAATTCCCACCGATGCACAGGGTGACGTGGATATCGAAGCCTTAAAAGCAGCAGTGGGGCCACAAACTGCGGGTATTATGCTGACCAATCCTTCGACGCTGGGCGTGTTTGAACGACGCATTAAAGAGATTGCTGAAATCGTACACACGGCTGGCGGCCTGTTGTATTACGATGGCGCGAACCTGAATGCTATTCTGGGTAAAGTTAAACCGGGTGATATGGGCTTTGATGTGATTCATATGAACCTGCATAAAACTTTTTCAACCCCCCATGGCGGTGGTGGCCCCGGTGCCGGGCCGGTTGGCGTGAGTCCGCGTCTGGAACCTTTTTTGCCGGTGCCGCTGGTGGTCAAAAAAGATGATGAATATTCCTGGCTTAAAGAAAAAGATCGGCCACAAAGTATTGGTCGGCTGTCTACCTTCATGGGCAATGCCGGGGTATTATTGCGCGCCTATGTGTATGCACGTTTACTAGGTCGTGAAGGCATGCATCGGGTCGCAGATTTTGCTACCTTGAATGCCAACTACATGCTGGCGCGCCTGAAGCAGGCAGGCTTTGAACCGGCATACCCTGAGCGTCTTGCCACTCACGAATTTATTATTACCTTAAAACGTCAGGCCAAAGAGCTGGGTGTGAACACCATGGACTTTGCTAAACGGTTGCTTGATTATGGCTTTCACGCACCAACAACCTATTTCCCGCTACTGGTTGCTGAATGTTTGCTGATTGAGCCAACGGAAACCGAGAACAAGGAAGACATCGATGCCTTTATTGAGGCGATGATTGCTATACAAGCTGAAGCAGAAACCAGTCCGGATAAAGTAAAAGCCGCACCTCACACCCTGCCGGTCAGACGACTGGATGATGTGAAAGCGGCGAAAGATATGAATTTGCGCTGGAATAAACCATCGACCAGTGAGTAACGTCTGGTTATTATTATAATTAACGCGAAGGACGCAGAGGCGTTCTTTGTGTTTTAATTTGCGAGCTTAACAGAATCATGGCCAAACCCGGCGCAACAGGACTTACCCGCATCATCAATGCCTATGGCTATTCCATGAAGGGTTTGCGGGCGGCTTTCATTAATGAATCCGCCTTTCGACAGGAATCGGTGCTTGCTTTAGTATTAACACCACTGGCGATTTGGTTGGGTAGCAATGCCATCGAGTACATTTTATTAATAGGCAGCGCCCTGTTGGTGCTAGTGGTTGAATTGCTGAATTCGGCCATCGAGGCGGTGGTGGATAGAATTGGTGATGAGCATCATGATCTGTCCGGTCGAGCCAAGGACATCGGTTCAGCAGCCGTGTTTATCTCTCTATGCATCGTTGCTCTGGTCTGGGGGCTGATTATTTTTCAGCACAATCTAATTTAAGGAATTGCTGATTAATTCCGTTCGTCCTGAGCTTGTCGAAGGAAGCTTGTCGAAGGAAGCTTGTCGAAGAGCAGAGTACATAACATTGTGATTTTGCGATAGTTGCTGCTCATGGTTCGACAGGCTCACCACGAACGGCGGAATTAATCAGCAATTCCTTAATTTAGTAAACAATATTTTTAAATTTACAATAAAAGGATAATTTCAATGTCTGCCCTGATTTGCGGTTCTTTTGCTTACGACACCATCATGGTTTTTCACGACCAGTTTAAAAATCATATTTTACCTGACAAGGTACATATTCTGAACGTCTGCTTTTTAGTTCCGGACTTGCGCCGCGAATTTGGCGGCTGCGCAGGAAATATTGCCTATAACCTGAAACTGCTGGGTGAAGAGCCCTTAGCTATGGGTACGGTAGGCAATGACTTTGGCCCCTATGCCGAGTGGATGGATGAGAAAAAAATCAGCCGAAAATATTTGCGGCAGGTGGATACCTATACCGCACAGGCTTTCATTACCACGGATAAGGACGACAACCAGATTACCGCCTTTCATCCCGGAGCCATGGGTTTGTCACATGAAAGCACGGTATTAGATGTCGAGGGCGTGAAGCTGGGTATTGTTTCACCGGATGGCCGCGAAGGCATGATTGAGCATGCCCAGCAATTTGTTAAAGCCGATATCCCGTTTATTTTCGATCCGGGTCAGGGTCTGCCTATGTTTAATGGTGATGAATTAATGGCCTTTGCCGAGCAGGCTACCTGGATCACCCTGAATGATTACGAAGCTCAGTTGTTTGAAGATCGTACTGGCAAATCTCCGCATGCGCTGGCTGAAATGGTGGATGCTTTAATCATTACCCGGGGTGGCGAAGGTTCGCATATTTATACCCTGAATCACCGTCACGAAATTCCCTGTGCCAAAGTGAGTGATGTTAATGATCCCACAGGTTGCGGCGATGCCTATCGTGCCGGTTTATTATATGGACTGCTCAATGGACTGGACTGGCAGATCACCGGTCGCATTGCCTCATTAATGGGGGCGATTAAAATTGAAACGCATGGTACTCAGAATCACAGCTTTAGCATGGATGAGTTTAAACAGCGTTATCAGGAAAATTTTGACAGCCAGTTTTAAAAAGTAGAAGTGGGGTGTCTGCAGGTGCGGTGCAGGTTCACGGTAGAAAATAAATATACTGTCCCTGAACTCACCTGAACTCCCTTTTATTTCAAATCAGTTAAGCCCTCGGTGCTCCATCTCCCTCCTCTGTGAAACTGAATCACATTATACAAACACGTCAACAAACCCTGTCAACCATTCTCCATCTACTGCGTTATACCTGTTAACACCCGTATTTTTTAAAATTAATAATTTTTTCAATTTCCGAATCCATCACAGCAGAGCGGGTTCAGGGTATAACCAGGGAGAATAAGATGAATCGTACTAACGCCCCGAGGAAATTTTCATCCTCATTCAGCCACTATCGTTACTGGCTGACTATTCTAAGTTTATTTTCAATGATGCTTTTTAGTTTATATGGCTGTAAATCCAGTTCAGTAGAAGATTCGAGTTCAACCGACATTTACAGTTCAGGTGTAGACGACTCAGAACTGGTGATCAGCCTTACCGATGCCGAGGGGGATTTCCTCAGTTACACCGTTGATGTGGTGTCGTTGAAAATGCTGAAAAGCAATGGCGCTGAAATAGAAACTTTACCGCTAACCACACGCCTGGATTTCGCCCAGTATGTGGAAGTCACAGAGTTCCTGACTGCAGCCACGGTGCCGTCCGGTCATTACACCGGCGCACAGATTGTGCTGGATTTCAGCAATGCCGAGATCACGGTGCAGGATGAAAATGGCAATGCCATTAGTGCAACCGCGCAGGACAGTAACGGTGATCCCATTGGCCAGATGACGGTTGATATTAGTTTTAACGGCCACAGTGATTTTGTGATCGCACCGGGCATACCGGCACACATCACCCTCGACTTTGATCTGGATGCATCTAATGCCGTCATCATAAACGGTTCTGAAGCCACCGTTGTGGTCAGTCCGGTACTGGTCGCCGATACTATTCTTGAAGAACCCAAACCCCATCGTTTACGCGGCGTGCTGGGTCCGGTGAATCAGGTCAAAAACCAGTTCCACGTATTCATGCGCCCCTTTCGTCATCGTCATCACAACCGTTTTGGTCAGCTAAGAGTTCACGTATCTGATTCCACCAGCTATGAAATTGATGGTCAAGTTTATACTAGTGATAGTGGTCTGGCAGAACTGGCCCAGCTCGACCGGGCTGCACCCGTGATTGTGCTTGGGGTGTTAAACTTTAAGCCACGCCAGTTTGAAGCACTGGAAGTCTATGCCGGCAGCAGTGTGCCCTGGGGTGATAAAGATATCGTTTCCGGTAATGTTATTTCACGCAGCGGTAATACGTTGGTTGTTCGCGGCGCGACGATCATTCGCACCGATGGCAGTTTTGCTTTCAACGATAATGTCAGCATCACCTTAGATACTGAAACCACGGTAGTAAAACAGGCGGATGTGAACAACAGTTACAACATTGCCGATGTCTCGGTGGGCCAGCGGGTGACCGTGCTGGGCAGCATCACTGACAATTCCAGGCTGAGTATGGATGCCGATCATGTGCGTATGCTGTACACCAACATCGGTGGCAGCGTAGTTTCAGCGAGTCCGCTGGCAGTGGATCTGCAGGGCATCGATCGTCGTCGCATCGTTTTGTTTGACTTTAGCGGCACCGGCGTTGATCCAGCGAATGATGCCGATGCAGATTATTACGAAGTGGATTCAGGCGCATTGAGTCTGGCTAATCTGCAAATCGGCGATCCGGTTAAAGTGCGCGGCCATGTGCGCCCCTTTGCTATGGCGCCTGAAGACTTCATAGCTCAGACCATTATGAATGCAGACAACATGCGCGCTCATCTTGTCACCGGCTTTGGCGATGGCAGTCTGACTGCCATCACCAGCATCAGCGAAAGTGGCCTGCAACTGAATCTGGAAGAGGCCGGTGATGCTCATTATATGTTCCGCGCCGGCATCAGCACCGATCTGTTATCTCTGAGCGCCATGCCCCTGATTGCGCCTCGTGAATCAGATAAAGGTTTGTTTGTAATTGCTCAGGGTCATTCGATTAGAGTCTATACAACCTTTGCCCGCTACCAGACTGCATTAGGTGAAGCACTGGATGGCAACACCGCCGTAGTTTCAGTTCATGCCCATGGTGTGTACGATAGCGATCAGAACCAGCTACTGGCCGTCAAAATAAATGTTAGACTGGCTCAGTAGTTAAGCTGAACCCATTTATTAAAACAGGTAACTAACACCGGGTAGCTTCATCTATCCGGTGTTAGTTTTATTTAAGGAAATTCTGATTTATTCCGTTCGCCCTGAGCTTGTCGAAGGGTGTAATTTATAAAGTACTAATTTTATTGCATTCGATATTCATGGTTCGACAAGCTCACCACGAACGGAATAAATCAGAGTTTCCTTAAGATTGTATTTTTTCTTCCCGGACAGATAAGGATAACAATCAAGGCACAACTGAATGCATCGCTTCCTGCTGTTTTCCCTTTTAAGCATTATTCCCCCCTCTGTTTCAGCTACGAATCTGTATGAATTCCTCGACCCCATACCTCAGGATAATAGCCTCTGGCTGGAATACAGCAGTGGTCTGGAGGACTCCAGAAATTTCTACGGCGAACTGGATCTTGCCGTAAGCACAGACCAGCATCTGCTGCTTGGCGCCGGTAAATCAGATGTGCTCACCTTCACTAAGCGGGTAGAACTCTATAGTTTCATGCTTGGCTACAATTCCGCTTATGGCGAACCTTTCGAGTTCGGGCTAGTGTACGACTACTGGGGCAACACCAATGAACTGTGGACCAACAGCCTCTCCGTGCCCCTGCGCTGGAACACACGGGACTGGAGCCTGTCTCTGCAACCGCAACTTATGAAAATCTACCTTTATACTCGGCGTTTCAATCAGCCACAACGTCGGCATAGCAGTGACAGCCGTTCGCTCTCAGGATCGGTTAATTATTATGGTTTTGTGCGCTGGGAACTGGGTGTCACAGGCTCGAAATATTATTACCAGGCCGATATGGAGAGACTCGATAATCCACTGGCCCGCTTTCTGTTTAGCGATGTGACGCTGGTTCTGAGTTATGGTTTTCCCCGCTCCCGCCTCGCAGGAAACATTGCTTACAATTTTGATAGCTGGCGTCTGGGCATAAAGCAGGAACAGACCATCTCGGCGGTAGATGCCAGCCAACTAGATATTACTTCGGTGAATGCAAATTTCTATTTGAGTGATGATTTTTCTCTGCTGATAGAAGGCGGGTATATCAGCATCGAAAACGCTGAGCCATACAATTATATCAAGCTGGGGACGCGGTTTTTTTTCTAGAAAAGTACGGCTGAAGCCGCACCTACAGGTGCTCGCTGCAAGCAGCGGGGAATTATTAACTCGCCCGTTAATCATGATCTCTGTCAACCAATAGGAAGCGGCTGCGTTATTCCTGATAACAACGCAATAACGGCAAGACTGAAGGATACGCCATGAGATATGTCATTGTTTTTACCTGCAGACAGTATCAGCAAATACCTGCAAAATACTTCCGCCGTTAAAATGAACATGCCATCATATTGTTTCAACGGACAGGATGTCCGGCTAATTGAACATCGACAACAGAAGGTGCAGGCTCTGGACAACAAGGCGGCATTGGACCGATTTTTGGCGAGCGTGGAAAAACGGGCTTACCGTATGACCCACATCGCCACCAGCAACTCGGATGATGCCCTCGATATCATCCAGGATGCCATGCTGACTCTGGTCAGGCGCTATGCCCACAAGCCGGAAAACGAGTGGGGGCCACTGTTCCATCGCATTCTGCAAAACCGGATCCGCGACTGGTATCGTCGCCAGAAAGTCCGTAACCAGTTGATCGCCTGGTTTTCGGGGGACAACGAAGAGGATGATCTAATTCAAATGTTGCCCGCTGCTGAAAATCGCAGTCCAGTGGCACAGGTAAATAATGAGGCCATGATCGAACAATTAGAACAGGCGCTGCAAAACCTGCCCCTGCGCCAGCAACAGACTTTTCTATTGCGGGTATGGGAAGGAATGAATGTGAATGAAACCGCACGGGCAATGGGCATTAGCGACGGCAGCGTTAAAACCCACTACTCGCGTGCGGTGCATAGCCTGCGAAAAGAACTGGGAGATTACTACGATGCAGGATGACAATAAACTGAACAAGCAAATTCGCGCCACACTGGATGTCAGTGTGGACAATCTTGATCCGGACATAAGTCGGCGTCTACAACAGGCGCGACACGCGGTGCTGGAAACAACGGCAAAACCACGCATGCCTTTCTGGCAACCCGCTGGCGCTTTTGCTCTGGCCAGTATCCTGCTGCTTTCGGTACTAGTCTGGCCGGATCGGCAAAATATGCCGGAACCTGCAGCTCTGGCCGATCTGGAACTCATCACTGCCGACGACAGCCTGCAACTGTATGAGGATCTTGATTTTTATCAATGGCTACTGGAAAGCGACACCCATGCGGGCTAGTCCCTGGCTCTTGTTGTTGTTGGCCGTGCCGGTTAGCGCACAGGATCTGCAAACGGATCCCCTGCCCGACGAGGCCTTTCTTGAATTTCTCGGCAGCTTTGAACAGGCAGAAGAAGAATTAATCGATCTCGCTTTCGATGCCGCCGAAGATGAAACGGAACAAACCCAGGCAAAGCCGGTGAACCCTGAGGAGAACGACACCCATGAGACGAACTAATTTACTTATCACGCTCATTGCAGCGGCACTGTTGCTGCCAGGCCTTGCCTCCGCAGCCGAGGACTGGAACGATCTCAGCCGCGATCAACAACGTATCCTCAAGCAGTTTGAATCTCGCTGGGATCAGATCCCGGACGAACGCCGCGAACGCCTCAGCCGCGGTGCTGAGCGCTGGATGAAAATGACGCCAGAACAACGGCAAAAGAACAAACAGCGCCTGCAACGCTGGCAGCAAATGAGTCCGGAACAACGCAAGCTGGTGCGCGAACGCTATCAGCGTTTTCGTACACTGAGTCCGGAACAACAGCAACATCTGCGCCAGAAACGCAACTGGTTCAAAAGCCTGTCCCCTGAAAAACGTCAGGCAATGCGCGAACGCTGGCGCAACACTTCCCCTGAGCAACGCCAGAGAGTTCGTGAACGCTGGCAAAATATGAACCCGGAGCAACGCCAACGCCTGCGCCAACGAATAGAAGGCAATCATAACCGACCACATGCTCGCCATTAACAAGGTATTGGCGTCAAAGTAAAATCGAAACACCAAACATCAATAACCTGGCTGATTTTGACTCCGATACCTAAAGATTAGATCACGCCATATTTATGGCAACTACGTTTCTGGTAAAAATACAGTAGAACAAATATACCGAGTGCGGCAAAAATGTGTTTCAGAGAATGACCGCTGATAAATCCCAGTATGTTGTAAATTTCAGTATCAAAATATTCGCATACCTTGGCGATGATATATGTCAATAACATCCACCAGTATGCTTGAGCATGTGTGTAGCTTGAGTGGTAACACGAAAGTATAATCGGAATTGCCAGCATGGGATAGAACTGCACCAGCGCATAGAATCGCAGATCACCCTGGTGATTTATTTCACCTATGTGCCAGTAAATGACAGAAATGACACCACTAATAATTAATGGCAATAACAGAGCAATACCTGTGCGAAGGCTAATGAACTCACTGATGATGATTGAGAACAAAGCCATGAAGGCAATGGTCATAGGTAGTCGATCCCAGACCAGCGTCTGGTTTTCGGGTGCCAGATGGTAATAACCTGAACCGAAGCCTACAAAAAAAGTGCCTGCAAAAAGTAATAAATACGTGTGATTTATTTCGTTTATAACATTCAGTTTAAATGGCGATTTAAGTTTATAAATACCAATAAGCCCGGCGATAATAAATGGAAAGTTGGAAATCACATTCCAGAAATTAGGGATGGCACCTATTTTTCTGCGGTCAGCAAAAGCATGATAAGTGAGATCCTGCGGAATGGGCTCCCGGATAAGTACTGCACCAAGTACAATGAGTGCGCTACTGATGAGCAGAGCAAAGCCGAGTGTTTCTTTTTTTTCAGATGACATGACTCTCACAGGATTTCGACATCGACTGGCCTCATTAGGATCGGAGATGACACCAGTATAACTTCTACTATGTAATACATTCAAATACCTTAAGAGGTAGGGCTGTTGCATAATACATCGCTGAATTTTTGTCAGATATTACAGTTATTGCCTATGAGAGGTACACCTTGTAGAAGGTGTCCATTGCCTGTATTGGTGTTATCATCGTGGCGCAACCCTGATGGTAATAGATGTAATAAAGGAATAGTTGGATAAATTTAAATAATTTGTTGGACGTCGATTTTATACCCAGGTGCCAGGTTAGTGACTATTCAAATATTCCTGAAAATAACAAGGAACAGTAGAGCATGAAAAAAGGACAGGGAGCTGAATATAAAATGCAGAATAATGCTTATGGCCTGACATTGAGTCTTTATTTTGCTCTGCTTTTTATTTTCTCTTTCAGCTTGCAGGCTGAAGGACGAGCCATACCTGTTACCAGCCAACCCCTTTCTGAATTACTAAAAGATTCAATTAAGTCGGCTCCAGCAACCACAGAATCACTCAATCGCAGTCAGCTGAGTGCGCAGATTAGTGCACAGATTTTAGCAATTCCGGTTAAAGTTGGTGATGTCGTGCGCCGTGGTGCGTTGCTGCTGGAGCTGGATTGTCGTGATGCACAACTGGCATTGAAACAGTCTCAGTCACGAATGAAGTTTGCACAACATCAACTCAATCGTTCGCAAACCCTGCATAAAAGCAAAAATGTATCTGATGAACAACATAACCAGCGACAGACGGAGTTTGAGCTCGCGCAGTTAGATATTCGTCAGCAGCAGTTACAGGTTTCCCGTTGTCGGATCACCGCCCCCTTTGATGGCGTGGTGGTGGCGCGTCATGTTGCCGAAGGAGAGCTGGCTGCACCCGGCACGAAATTATTGAGCCTGCTGGATACCGGGCGGGTTGAAGTGGTGGCCTCGGTGTTATTGGATCAGGTCAATGAGGTGGGTAAAGCCGGGCAGCGCTGGTTTGAATCTCAGAACATTCGTTATCCTTTGCATCTGCGGGCCATAGTTCGGGACGTAAATACCCGCGCACGTAATCGCATTTTGCGTTTTGACTTTAGTGATGAAAAGGCTCTGCCGGGTACACCGGGACGGCTTAAATGGCAGGCCGCTTTGCCGGTATTACCCGCCGAATATCTGGTGCGTCGGGACAAGGATATGGGCATCTTTGTGCTTGAAGACGGGCATGCCCGCTTTTTTACCTTAAATCATGCCAATGAAGGTCAAGCCGCACCCGTTGATTTGCCCGCACAAACCCAGGTCATTATTGACGGGCGTTTCAGCCTGAAAAATGGCGATGCTGTCAATGATGTCAGCCTTAATGCAACGCGGTAGAGCAGAGTAAACGATGCTAACTACGCTGTATAAAAATCACGTTCTTGCCAATCTTTGTTTTGTGCTGATTCTGGGGATTGGCATGATGTCTTATTCCATGTTGCCACGGCAGCAAGATCCCACGATTAATTTCAACTGGATTGATATTACTACCGTGGTTCCCGGAGCCTCGGCAGAAGACATTGAAAAGCGGGTGACCGATTTACTTGAAGATGCGATTTACAATGTTGCCGATATCAAGTTTGTTTCCAGCAATAGTCGTGAAGGTATCTCGTCACTGCTGGTTCGTTTTGAAGATGTTGATGAACGGATATTTGATAAACGAGTTAATGATCTACGCCGCGAAATTCAGAACAAGGAGGATGAGCTGCCGGAAGAGGCGGTGACTCCGGTGATCACCGAGATCACCAGTGCGAATGCCTATCCTACCGCAACGGTAGTAATAACCAGTCCCGGGAATGATGAAAACCTACGCCGTCAGGCCGAGAATGCTAAACGCGATATTCAGCGTATTAAAGGGGTGGATAGATTAATCAATGCCGGTTTGAATGATCCGGAAATACAGATCAATTTTTATCCTGAACGATTGGAGGAACTGGGACTTAGCCCTAATTTGATTGCCGATGGCATTCAGCAATATTTTCGTGATATATCGGCAGGCTCGATCAAGATGCAGACTCGGCGCTGGAATTTACGTCTGCAGGGTACTAGTATGGATGTCGATTATCTGGCGAGCCTGCCCATATTAACCGAACAGGGTGAAGTCACTTTGGGCAGTATTGCCGATGTGGTGCTGAGTCAGGAAAAAGCCAGAATCAGCGTTCGTTATCGCGGCAAGCCAGCGGTGATGTTTTCGGTGATGAAAAAAGCAAAAGCCAATACCATCGGTCTGGTTGAACGTATTAATGATTATATTGATGAACGTAATCAATACCAGGTGAAAACCGGTGTGCAACTGGTTTTGATTGATGACAGTACAGAGATTACCCGCAATGCGCTCTCGGTGATGCAAAAAAATGCAGCGCTGGGTCTGTTGTTTGTGCTGCTAGTTACCTGGGTTTTTCTCGGCAGTCGTATCTCTATTTTAACGACTATTGGCATCCCCTTTATTCTTGCCGGTACCTTTTGCATTTTGATTATTGCGGGACAAACGCTGAATGTATTGGTTTTGCTTGGCGTGGTGATCAGTCTGGGTATGCTGGTGGATGATACCGTGGTGGTGGTTGAAGCCATTTATTATCGTATGCAAAGGGGAGCCGAGGTGATGCCGGCAACACTGGCCGCCTTGAAAGAAGTATTTGCACCGGTGACCTCGGCGGTGTTGACTACCATGGCGGCTTTTTTGCCCTTGATGTTATTGCCCGGTATTCTGGGTAAGTATATGATGACCGTGCCGCTGGTGGTCTCAGTTGCCCTGGCCATTAGTCTGGTCGAAGCCTACTGGATGTTACCTGCTCATATCAGTGCCTCAAACCTGCATTTTGATAAACCTTCGAAAATGGACAAGTGGCGGCGAAATTTTTTACACATAATTCGCCTGCGTTATACGCGACTATTATTGCGGGTGATGCGCTATCCACGCATAACACTGATGAGCATGGTGGTGTTATTTGTAATATCAACGTCAACTATTTTTATGGGCATGGTCAAGGTTGATTTCTTTGCTTCTGATCCCATGCGTGTATTTTATATTAATATTGAAATGCCCAATGGTACTTCGTTGGAAAAAACTTTATCTACCGTAACCACTCTGCGCGAGCAAATTGCCCCGCTTTTGCTACAGGATGAATTAAAACAGACGGTGAGTTATGCCGGACAGATGTTTACTGAAACTGCTCCTCGTCGGGGTGAACACTATGGACAGATTTTCGTTTCACTGAATCCACGCGCTGACAATTTACGCTCAGTTGAAGGTGTTATCGAAGCATTACGGGATACGGTTTTTAATTTACCGGGACCGTCTAAAGTTAATTTTCTTAAATTAGCAGGGGGGCCGCCGGTGTCCCGGCCAATCAATATAAAAGTACGTGGTGACAAAATTGCTGAGTTGCGGGAGGCCGTCACTGATCTCACTCAGATTTTACAGCGCAACGATGCGATCATGGATATCGGTGATGATGATAGCCCTGGACAAATGGAATTATTGCTTAAGGTGAATCATGACGCGGCGCTGCGCGCCGGTATCGGCCCGATTGAAATTGCTCGTACCCTGCGCCTGCTGGTGGATGGCGAAGTCGCGGCCAGCATGCATGAAAATGGTAAAGAGCTGGTGGTGCGGGTGCAAGCCAACCGGCACAGGCCGCTGGATAATATTTATGATGTTTTGAATTTCACCCTGCCTGCCACCGATGGTAAGCTAATTGCACTGAGTGAATTGTTGCATGTGGAATCCCGAGCCGGATTGGGCAATGTGCGTCATTATAATTTTCGCCGAGCAATTACGGTGGAAGCTGATATTGATAAAAGTAAAACCGATACGGTTGCCATTAATGCCTATATAAAAAAAGAGTGGGATAAAATTCAGGGCAACTATCCAAATGTAAGTCTGGATTACTCCGGTGCACTGGATGATATACAGGAAAGTATGGATTCAATTGCCGTTTTGTTTTTGTTCGGAATTGGCTTGATGTATTTAATCTTAGGCACGCAGTTTAAAAGTTATTTTCAGCCCTTCATGGTTTTGACCACGGTACCGATTGCATTTACCGGTGTGGTGCTGGGCTTGCTGGTGACGCAGAACCCCCTGAGTTTATATACTTTGTACGGCGTGGTGGCATTGGCTGGTATTTCAGTGAACGCGGCAATTGTTTTAATCTCGGCAGCGAACGATCGAATGAAGGCCGGCATGTCGGTGTTACATGCCACTGTTTATGCTGCGCGGCGTAGAGTCGTGCCTATACTTATTACTTCACTCACAACCATCGCCGGCTTGTTTTCGCTGGCAACGGGTTTGGGTGGGCACTCGTTGATTTGGGGGCCAGTGGCGACGGCAATGGTTTGGGGTTTGTTGGTCTCAACCTGCTTGACCTTATTTGTTGTGCCGATACTTTATCGTTTGTCGATGCGGCATCGAGCTTAAACTGGTTTTCAGTACTTATGGCGAGTAGTATCGTTGTCCTTGATTAAAAATAAAAGGGAGGCAAGATCAATGAGTAAAATGATAATCGGCATTCATGGGCTGGCGAACAAGCCAGCGGAAAAAACGCTGGCAAATTGGTGGGACAAAGCCATGCGTGAGGGCTTGCAGGTGAACTGTGGTCTGACACTGGAGACGCTGGATTTTCAGTCTGTCTATTGGGCAGATGTGATGTATGCAAAGCCGGATCCTGAACCGGATAAATACCGAAAAGCGAAAAAAGGAGAGCTCAAGGAATATCAGGAAGGCTGGACCGATTACCTGCGTGAAAAATTATTTGATTTTGGTGGAGACGTGCTGGATTCAATGAAGGAAATGTTCGGCATGGATGCACTGGCAGAAAAAGTGTTGAAGAGTAAACTCAAAGATTTATATCGTTATTATGAAAAACCGGCCATTCGAAAAGAGCTGCGTGCGCGTTTGCGTCAGGCTATTCTTGATAATAAAGATAAACGCCTGATGGTAGTGGCGCATTCCATGGGAACGATTATTGCCTATGACGTGTTGCGTGAACTGGGGCGTGAAGATGCCAGTATCAGCATCGATCATTTTGTTACTATCGGTTCACCACTGGGCTTGCCACATGTGAAATATAAAATCATGGAAGAGAACCCGCTCATCCGCACTCCGAGTATTGTTAAAAAGTGGTCTAACCTTGCTGATCGCCGTGATCCGGTGGCGCTGGACATTCATTTGAGTGACGATTATGAAGCCAATTATGCCGGTGTGCAGGTAAAAGATGATCTAGTGATGAATGACTGGGGTGATATCAATCACAAGTCTTATGGTTATTTACGCACCCCGGAGTTTTCCGCCCTGTTGAAAAACTTTATCTGATTTCCCTATTCAGCTTTGGAAAAACCGTTCGTCCTGAGCTTGTCGAAGAAAGCCCTTCAGCGATGCTCAGGAGAGCCTTGTCGAAGGGCAAGCAGTACGTTCATGGTTCGACAAGCTCACCACGAACGTGAAAGCTCACCACGAACGTGAAAGCTCACCACGAACGTGAAAGCTCACCACGAACGTGAAAGCTCACCACGAACGTGAAAGCTCACCACGAATGTGAAAGCTCACC
>UOFY01000071.1_pt1 | contig 40397 bp, 35 predicted proteins | sample 1990141 | NCBI WGS metagenome assembly UOFY01 (sample SAMEA4728526, study PRJEB27164) | hydrothermal vent metagenome | biome: marine basaltic hydrothermal vent biome; feature: marine hydrothermal vent; material: mineral | place: Pacific Ocean | collected 2011-06-14/2011-07-23 | depth 1741 m | reverse complement strand
AACTTCTTGAAGCTCTGATTAACTCACACTTAAAAATCAACCCCATCTTGCCATTATAATAATTACAATATCAATAACTTATGCCAGAACTGTCACTGTTTCTACCCACAAATTCTGCTGAAGAGCCTTATTTTTTTCATCATCGAAAAATCCTGCGATCCGGCCTTCAGTGTTCCCAGAAGGCCGTAATCGCGGCGATTCCCTGCGCGCCTTTTTGACGGGCAAGCTTTAAGTGTCCACTATCCATGCCACCAAGCGCAAAAACGGGGCTCAATGATTTTTCTGTTAATTCATAAAAACGATCCCAGCCCAAGGTGGCCGCGCCAGGATGGGACTGTGTCGGTAACACTGGAGAGAGCATAATAAAATCAACACCAATTTTGTTTGCCTGCATGAGTTCATCTTCATTATGCACCGAAGCACTCAAATATTTATTTTCATTAAGCGGACGTTGTTTACAGGTCATCAACACATTGCTGTTCATATGCAAACCATCGGCATCATGTTTTGAAAATTCTTCGATCGAAGTATTAAGTAATAATTTAGCGGCACAGGGGCGAGTTAGTTTAATCGCGATTTCAACCAGCTCAGCATACTCTAGCGTTGACAAAGAACAGCGGGGGCGAAATTGCAATAAACGAATACCACTATCCAGTGCCGTCTGTACGCGTCGGCTAAAATCATCCTGATCAGAAAATTCACCTGTGATTAAATATTCATGAGGTAATTGCAGAGCCTTGATAATAGGCAAGTTGGCTTGTGGAAAAACCCGTGCATCCAGTTTGTTGGGGGCAAGCCAGCATAAAGGTTGACCTTCTCGCCCCTGCGCGGTGCCCTGATAAGCCGTGACACTCCACACATCAAGCAGAACATGCTTGTCCGTATAATCATGTAAAATCCGAATCAACGGTTCACTTTGCTGAACTTGAATCCCCAGCTCTTCATACAGTTCCCGTGCAAGTGCTTCCTGAACGAACTCGCCTGATTCTAGTTTTCCGCCGGGAAATTCCCATAAGCCACCCTGATGACTCTGCGCAGCACGCCGGGTAATTAAAACCTCCCCAGCCGCATTGAGAATCACGCCAACGGCAACATGAGTACGTTCAGAAAAAGATATATTCAACAAAGACTATCTGGCTCAGGTTCGATACTCGGCATTGATACGAACATAATCGTAGGAAAAATCACAGGTCCAGACATTGGCCTGCGCTGCACCCCGCCCCAGATCAACCCGTATAGTGATTTCATCCCGATCCATCACCTGCTGCCCCTGTTCTTCACTATAAGAGGAAGAACGCCCCCCCTGTTCGACGATACAAATTTTATCTAGAAATATTTTAACTTTCTCAAGTTCAAAATTATTAACCGGTGCACGACCCACAGCGGCAAGTATGCGCCCCCAGTTTGGATCACTGGCAAAAAAAGCCGTTTTCACCAGCGGGGAATGCGCAATGGTATAAGCAACATCCCGGCACTCCTGTTCAGATGCCCCGGAAATCACTTCAATATTAATAAGCTTGGTCGCACCCTCACCATCACGGATCATGCCTTTTGCCAGTTCCACACAGAGTTCATTCAATGCCTGCCTGAACGACTCAAATCCGGCATCGCCCCGTTTTAGTGACAACCCGCTTTTTCCGCTTGCCATCAGTATGCAGGCATCGTTGGTTGAGGTATCCCCATCAATGGTAATCCGGTTGAAAGACTCATTCACCGCAGTCTGCAAACATTGCTGGAGATCATTTTCACTGATTGCTGCATCGGTGGCAATATAGGCCAGCATGGTTGCCATGTTCGGCCGAATCATCCCGGCACCTTTGGCCATGCCCGTTATGGAAATAGTTTTCCCGTCAATATTCAGCTGTGTCGAAAAACATTTAGGCCGGGTGTCAGTGGTCAGAATACCCCAGGAGGCATCATCCCAATTTCCGGCATCCAGCTTTTTCACAGCATCGGGAATGGCCACACTAATTTTATCCACCGGCATGTGCTCACCAATCACCCCCGTCGAAAAAGGCAGAACAGCATGGGCAAAGCAGCCCGTTGCATCGGCCACGGCCTGACAGCAGGCCCGCGCATCAGTCAGCCCCGACTCACCGGTACCGGCATTCGCGTTGCCGGTATTCACTAATAAATATTGAGGTGTAGCCGCAGCCCGATGTTCGCGTGCCACAATAACAGGGGCGGCACAAAAAGCATTACGGGTAAAAACAGCGGCGACCTGACTACCTTCGGCAATTTCAATCAGCACCAGATCACGGTGATCCGGTTTTTTTATTCCGGCACAGACGGTAGCCAGACGGATGCCGGGAACGGGATGTAATAATGAGTTTATTGATGTATTCATAACGAGATAACCCACTTAACCACAGAGGACACGGGGGTCACAGAGGAATAATTTGTATTTGATTAAATAAACCTCTGCGACCTCTGCGGTGAAAAAGTTCTAACGCCATCACGTTGAAAAAATATCATTACAACTTACCATGGCACTGTTTGTACTTCTTACCCGAACCACAGGGACAGGGTTCGTTACGACCGACTTTACGCTCGCCACGAACAAACGGCGTGGCTCTCGCTTCACCACCGTCAGCGTCTGGTTCACTTCCGGCCATGGCATTGGCTTCAGCATGTTGGAATTCCATTTCACCAGCATGTTGCTGCTGGCGACGCTGTGCTTCGATGGCGGCAACATCGTCCTCGCTTTGAACCTGTACCCGGCAAAGAATCGAAATCACTTCATGCTTAATCCGATCCAGCATTTCACCAAACAGCTCAAACGACTCACGTTTATATTCCTGCTTCGGATTTTTCTGCGCATAACCACGCAGATGTATCCCCTGTCGCAACTGATCCATCAACGCCAGATGATCGCGCCACTGATTATCCAGTACCTGCAAGGTCACCGCCTTTTCAATCTGCCGAATAACCTCAGTGCCCACACTTTCTTCTTTGACTTTTGCCTGTGCTTCCATTTCATCCAGCAATTTCTGGCGAAGTTTTTCTTCATCCAGTTCATTATCTGCATCCAGCCAGTTCTGTACTTCCAGCAACAAACCAAACTCTGCTTCCAGAGCATCAACCAGACCGGGGATATCCCATTGCTCTTCGACGCTTTGCGGCGGAACAAAGTTATCAATCACGGAACCCGTCACATCGGTACGAATAGCACTGACGGTCTCAGAAATATCACTGGCCACCAGCAACTCATTACGCTGCTGATAAATAACTTTACGCTGATCGTTGGCGACATCATCATATTCCAGCAATTGCTTACGCATGTCGAAGTTATGGCCTTCCACTTTACGCTGGGCATTTTCTATCGCCTTGCTAACCCAGGGATGCTCAATGGCCTCACCTTCTTCCATACCCAGTTTTTGCATCAGACCGGCCACACGCTCTGAAGCAAAGATACGCATCAGCGTATCTTCCAGTGACAGGTAAAAACGTGAAGAACCCGCATCACCCTGTCGTCCGGAACGACCCCGTAACTGGTTATCGACACGCCGTGATTCATGGCGTTCTGTGCCAATAATGTGCAGGCCACCATTATCCAGCACCTGCTGATGCCGCCCTTCCCAGGCTTTGCGGCATTCGTCAATAGCGGCCTCGTCCACATCACCGAGTGCCGTCAGTTCTACATCATAATTACCACCAAGCACAATATCAGTACCACGACCCGCCATATTCGTTGCAATGGTAACCGCACCCGGTTGACCGGCCTGGGCAATAATATCGGCTTCACGTTCATGCTGTTTGGCATTCAAAACCTCATGCTGAATCTCGGCTTTTTTGAGCAGGCCAGACAGATACTCAGAAACCTCGATCGAAGTTGTTCCGACCAGTACCGGCTGTTGACGCGCCTGACAGTCTTTAATATCTTCAATAATAGCGACAAATTTTTCTTTCTGGGTAAGATAAACCTGGTCGGTCATATCTTTACGCACCATTTCACGATGGGTCGGGATTACCACCACTTCCAGTCCATAAATTTGCTGGAACTCATAGGCTTCAGTATCCGCTGTACCGGTCATGCCGGAGAGTGTGGGGTACAAACGGAAATAGTTCTGGAAAGTAATCGAAGCAACGGTCTGGTTTTCCTGTTGAATCGCCACCCCTTCTTTTGCTTCTACCGCCTGATGCAGCCCATCCGACCAGCGCCGTCCCTGCATGGTGCGACCGGTAAATTCATCGACAATAACAACTTCGTTATTCTGAACAATGTAATCCACATCTTTCTGAAATAAAACATGCGCGCGCAATGCATTATTTATGTGTTGCATCATGCCGATGTTTACCGCACTGTAAAGGCTGTCTCCCTCATCCAGCATGCCGGCTTCGGTTAGCAACTGTTCAACTTTCTCATGCCCTGCTTCGGTCAGGTAGATTTGTTTATTTTTTTCTTCAACCGAGTAATCACCGGGCCCGTCTTCTTCTTCCTGTTTAACCAGTTCAGGAATCAACTTATTGATAGCCTGATAAAGATCCGAGCTATCATCGGAAGGACCAGAAATAATCAGTGGCGTACGCGCCTCATCGATCAGAATTGAATCGACTTCATCGATAATGGCAAAGTTCTGTCCGCGCTGAAATTGCTCTTCGTGACTGAAGGCCATATTATCGCGCAAATAATCAAAGCCGAATTCGTTATTGGTTCCGTAGGTAATGTCGGCGGCATAGGCGGCTTTTTTATCCTCAAACGGCATATTCGGAACCACCACGCCCACATTCATGCCCAAAAAGCTAAACAGACGCCCCATCCATTCGGCATCACGTTTTGCCAGATAATCATTCACCGTGACGACATGAACGCCCTTGCCCGAAAGAGCATTGAGATAAGCCGGTAAAGTGGACATCAGAGTTTTACCTTCACCCGTGCGCATCTCGGCAATTTTGCCCTGATGCAACACCATGCCACCAATCATCTGTACATCAAAATGCCGCATACCTAACACGCGGACACCCACCTCACGCACCGTTGCAAACACTTCCGGCAGCAAATTATCCAGGGTTTCGCCTTTTTCCAGCCGGTCTTTAAATTCAGCCGTCTTTGCCTGCAATTGCTCATCGCTCAAGGATTGCAGATCCGACTCATAATTTTCAATTTGAGCAACCTGCTTGCGCATCTGTTTAATCAGACGTTCATTACGACTGCCGAAGACCTTCTTGAATATCTTGCCTACCATAAAATATTTCCAGTGCTTTTTAGACCAACGCCTGTCTCTGGCCAATGGTTGTGATAAAAACTTCCAGCCCGACACGACCACCTTCAGGCAGATCACGCCAGATACAAACTGGTTATTTTAACGGGATAAAAGGGCTTTGTCCGGTTTTACCATGAATTTATTGACGCGTAGATGCAAAATCTTGTATGCAGAAATTCACATGTGTTCGCAACAGGTTAAAATGCCGATGATAAACCGGTCTGTTCCTGTGGAATCGTACTTTTATTCATGTGCGCGGGCTGCAAGCGGATCTGACCCTGGTTAGAAATAGACAGTGGAGAATCGGGAAAATCTGCACGGGTCAATTCAGCTATCAATTTTGCTGCCCGGTGTTCAGGGTCCAGCACCGGCCCAAAGGGTCGCACTTGTAAAGCCGAGGTGATTTGACCCTGTAAAAAACGTCCATTCGAATCCAGTTCAACGTGTAGAATCGGAGCCAGCCCTCGGTTTTCATCCACACTAATACCCCAAAACGTGCAGAAATTACCCAGGCTATACGCGATCATGCGCCCCCGGTACAAGTGTAATGCGCGCGGCACATGCGGCCCGTGCCCGACCACCAGATCGGCTCCCGCATCAATCACGCCGCGCGCAAATCTGTCCACATTTCCACGATCTTCACCGTGATAGTGTTCTGTGGCAAAAGGCACATGCATCGCCTCCGACCCTTCGGCTCCCGCATGGACAGAAACAATAACGATATCATGTGTTTGTGACAATTCCGCTACCAGCTCATGAGCTTTGTCCTCATCCAGCATGTCATGAGAACCAATAAACGGAGCAAAAGCAATCAATGCTACCTGCGAACCCTTGACCTTCCAGCTAGCAATATCGCCATGCTGCCCAGAGTGCCGAATCCCCGCTGAAGCCAAAGTGGACATGGATGCCTTCACACCAGATTCACCAAAATCACGCGCGTGATTATTCGCCAGACTCATGACATCGAAACCCGCCTCACGCAGATAATTAACATAACGGCTGGGGCTGCGGAACAAATAACAATTATCAGGCAGATTACAGGATTTGATCGGCTCACCCTCATCCAGCAGCACACCTTCCAGATTCCCGAAGGTAATATCAGCATCGCGTAAAAAGGGCGCAACCGTCTGTAACAGGCTGACACCATCATCATCCGCCAGTGTATTTTCTGGAAAATCCGTGCCCAGCATCATATCACCGACCAGGGAAATCGTTATCCGCCGGGATGATTCAGGGGCCAGCAGAGGGTCAACGGATTTTGAATACGCAAGCTCAGTGGCCTGCGGCTCGAGAGAGAAAGCTTCGAGTGTGAAAAGTGCTAATGCTGAATAAAGAAAAAAACGCCCCATCGGCTGAGCTCTGATCGGCGTTTACTTTGCTGAAAGAGCCACCCGGATTAACGGGAGGCCTGAATATATTTTTTTGGATTAACGGCACGGCCGTTATACATCACTTCAAAGTGTACATGAGGCCCGGTTGAACGTCCGGTGGTACCCATTTTCGACAGTACCTGACCTTTTTTCACCGTATCACCGGCCTTGACCAGAATTTTGCTATTGTGCCCGTAACGGGTGACATAGCCCTTGCCATGATTGACTTCAACCAGATTACCGTAGCCTGAACGCCGACCGGCAAATATCACCACACCCGAGGCAACACTGACCACTTCCGAGCCCAGTTTCCCAGCAAAATCCACACCCGAGTGATGTACCCGACGACCATTGAAGGGATCGGTACGAATGCCAAAATAGGATGACAACCAGCCTTTGGTAATAGGACGACCGGCAGGAATCACTTCAGACTGCAGATTGCGGGTCATCAGCATATCTTCCAGAACTTCCAGCTGTTGACCACGATCGGACAACTGAGCCGATAAATCTTCCAGGGATTTCATAAAATCAGGAACATCGATGGAGCTGGCGGAATCCGCGTTAGCCAGCGGGCCACCCTGTGCGGGGGGATGAACAAAATCAAACTCGCCCTTGTCCAGCTTGGCCATGGTGGTCAGACGCTGACCCAGAGCATCCAGCCGTATAACGTGGGCCTGCAATTTACCCAGGCGCAATGCCAGTGCATCCATGTTATCTTCTGCGGTTCGAGTGGCTTCACTTAAGGTAAGTCTCTGTGAATCCATTTCAGCCTGCAGAGCAAGACTGAGATCATCAGGATTGGCCGTCATATGGGAAACACCCAATTGATACCCAGCGGTCATTAGACAGGCTGGTAGTGCAACAAAAACACTTAATGTTAATATCGTTATCCAGCGCCTGTTTAATATTAATGGACGTGAACAACCTTTTTTTCGTGTCATTATTACAATATTCATAGTGACAGCTTGACCCTGGTTAGCTTACCGTACCCAATATATCGGCTTTGCGACGCAAATTATTAATCTTAATATGAATAGTATGAATTCACCGCGCCAATTGTACAAGTTTCTGTCACAAAGAAAAGGTAATATTGCGGATCTGATCACACAGGCTAAAATCAATCAAAAGTTGAGCAAATCACTAAACAACTTACTTGACCCCGTGCTGGTCGACCATGTCAGCCTTGCCAATATTAGCGATCAAAGCCTGATTCTGATTACAGATTCTGCCGCATGGGCTTCCCGTGCACGCTATTTTAGCCCGCTATTACTGCAAAAATTGAACAATAACTCACATCTTTTTGGCGATATTAAAAAAATTGAAATCCAGGTGCAGGCGGCCACATTCAACCACCCGGCTCCCCAACCACTGCCCCGGCATATCTCAGAATCAGCCGCAAAATGCATCCGTGCCACCGCTGACATTATTGAAGAGGGCGAATTGAAAGCCGCGCTTCAGCGACTGGCTAAACGCGACAAGAAAAAATAAAAAGGGAGAATAAAAAAGGCCGGAAATCCGGCCTTTTTTATTTATCTGCTATTTCCACTCAACTTGCCTGAACCGGCTGAATGAAGGAAATGGGTGCTTTTTCCGGATCCTCGAAAGTCACTTCTTCCCAGGCATCTTCCTGTGCCAGTAACTCGCGTAATAAGCGATTATTTAGGGCGTGACCAGATTTATGGCCATTAAATGCACCAATCAAGCTGTGTCCCAGCAGGTAAAGATCGCCAATAGAATCCAGAATTTTGTGTTTCACAAATTCATCAACATAACGCAGACCATCTTCATTTAAAATCCGGTAATCATCCACTACAACCGCATTATCAAGGCTTCCGCCCAGAGCCAGATTATTAGCCTGCAGGGCTTCAATCTGATTCATGAAACCAAAAGTACGTGCGCGACTCACTTCTTTTACAAACGAAGTGGTTGAAAAATCAACCTCGGCAGTCTGATTGCGATCTTTGAAAGCCGGATGATCAAAATCAATCGTAAACGAGACCTTGAATCCATTAAACGGCTCAAAGCTCACATGCTTGTCACCATCTTCGACCTTAATTTTGCGCTTGATGCGAATAAAACGTTTAGGGGCAGACTGTTCGTGTATCCCCGCTGACTGCAGCAGGAACACAAAGGGGCCAGCACTGCCGTCCATAATGGGCACTTCTGGTGCATTCAGATCAATATAGGCATTATCAATACCCAAACCCGCCAATGCGGAAAGCAGATGCTCGACCGTCGAAACCCGCACATCACCTTTCACCAGTGAGGTTGAAAGCGTGGTATCACCCACATTTTCCGGTTTAGCCGGAATATCAACCGGTTCGTCCAGATCGACGCGTCTGAAAATAATCCCGGTATCGGGTGCCGCTGGCCGCAAGGTTAAATACACCTTTTCACCAGTATGTAGTCCCACGCCGGTTGCCCGGATAACATTTTTTAGAGTGCGCTGCCTAATCACCTATCAATATCCTCAATTCTATTACCATTACATGCCTGAAAATAATGCAAAATGCAGGCCACCACTTATCTAGCTATTTTATTATATACCGATAAGCATAGCAGCGTCACGAAACTGCAATAATAGAACAGTTTCACATATTTCAGCAACTTGTCGTATCTAGCGTCTATTTGTCACAAAACTTGACACTTAATCACACTTTTACATTTGCTTGCATAATCAATGGTTGTTATTGAGAAAAATATCAATCGGCCTGACGACGCAAAAATGCAGGAATATCCAGAAACTCCATACTGGAATCACCCGCATCCGCATACTTCTCTGCGGCAACCTTATTCCGTATCACAGTCGGACGATCCAGTTGACCATAATCCACTTCACCATTGCTGGTTTTATCAACCACCAGTTTGACCGAGCTATCCTCCGGCAATTCCACCGCCGCTCCCTGACCCAGCCCTGTAGCCACGACTGTGACTCGCATATCACCATTAAGTTCAGCATCCAGCACCGTACCGACGATCACGGTGGCATTTTCAGAAGCAAACTCACGTACCGTGTTGCCCACTTCATCAAACTCACCAATGGTCATATCCATACCGGCAGTCACATTGACCAGAATGCCGCGTGCGCCAGATATATCGATATCTTCCAGCAATGGACTGGCGATAGCCATTTCCGCTGCTTCGCGCGCACGGGTCTCACCATTTGCCTGCCCGGTACCCATCATCGCCATGCCCATTTCTGACATCACGGTTTTCACGTCGGCGAAATCGACATTCATGATGCCCGGCTGGGTAATCAATTCAGCAATGCCCTGCACCGCACCCAGTAAAATATCATTAGCCACCTTGAAGGCATCCAGCAGACTGACATTTTTGCCCAATACACTGAGCAGCTTTTCATTGGGAATGGTAATCAATGAGTCAACATTCTGTTTTAATTCTTCAATACCTTTCGTTGCCGCGTCCATCCGCTTTTTGCCTTCAAACGGAAAAGGCTTGGTCACCACCGCAACGGTAAGGATCCCCATTTCTTTAGCAATTTGAGCCACCACTGGTGCACCGCCAGTTCCGGTTCCACCCCCCATACCTGCGGTAATGAAAACCATATCCGCACCTTCCAGCGCTTCCTGAATACGCTCCCGATCTTCCATCGCTGCCTGCCGACCGATTTCAGGATTCGCGCCTGCACCCAGGCCCTTGGTAATATTACTGCCCAACTGTAATACGGTTCGTGCCGACGTATTATGAATCGCCTGCGCATCGGTATTGGCGCAAATAAAATCTACGCCTTCGATGCTTTGAGTCACCATGTGCTCAACGGCATTACCGCCACCGCCACCAACACCGATCACCTTGATCACAGCACTCTGGCTGTAGGTATCCATTAATTCAAACATAATTCACCCTCCTCACAGATAAAATTGATTTGACTCTATAACTAAATAATAAATTTAAAAATTACCCTGGAACCAGCTCTTCATACGCAGCAACACACTACGCACCCCTCCGCCCATACGCGCCTCTGATTCACGCATGGCCCGATTTTGATGACCAAATAACAACAGACCCACGCCAGTCGCATGAATCGGATTACGCACCACATCGATCAAGCCCACCACAAACTGCGGCATCGCCTTGCGCACCGGCATGTGAAATATTTCTTCCGCTAACTCAACCGCACCTTCCATTTTTGAACTACCGCCAGTGAGCACGATGCCTGCGGCACACAAGTCTTCAAAGCCACTGCGACGTAATTCAGCCTGAATCAAGGTGAACAATTCTTCATAACGCGGTTCCACTACTTCGGCCAGCGTCTGTCGTGCCAGCCGCCGCGGTGGTCGTTCACCCACGCTGGGCACTTCAATAGTTTCATCTACGCTGGCCAGCTGGGTCAGGGCACAGGCGTATTTAATTTTAATGTCCTCGGCATACTGGGTCGGCGTGCGTAACGCTACCGCGATATCATTGGTCACCTGATCACCGGCAATGGGAATCACTGCGGTATGACGAATCGCACCTTCTGTGAACACAGCAATATCCGTGGTACCACCACCAATATCCACCAGGCAAACACCCAGTTCTTTTTCATCTTCAGTCAACACCGCCTGACTCGATGCCAATTGTTCCAAAATAATATCATCGACTTCCAGACCACAACGACGCACACATTTAATGATATTCTGTGCCGCTGAAACTGCTCCAGTAACCATGTGCACCTTGGCTTCCAGACGTACCCCGGACATACCCACCGGTTCACGAATACTTTCCTGTTGATCAATTAAAAATTCCTGCGGCATAATGTGCAGGATTTTTTGATCCGCAGGAATTGCCACCGCACGAGCCGCATCAATGACGCGATCCACATCGGCGGGTGTCACTTCTTTATCACGAATGGCAACAATGCCATGTGAATTCAAACTACGAATATGACTACCAGCGATCCCGGCATAAACCGAATGGATCTGACAACCGGCCATTAACTCAGCTTCTTCCACCGCACGTTGAATCGACTGCACGGTAGATTCAATATTAACGACCACACCTTTTTTTAAACCCCTTGAAGGGTGCGAGCCCAGACCGATAACTTCGATTTCATTTTCGTCGGTCACTTCGCCAACAATGGCCACGACTTTTGACGTGCCGATATCAAGTCCGACGATCAGATTTTTCTCTGTCTTTTTCGACACGGAACCTTACTCCCCAGCCTGATAATTTTTCTGCATTGATCCCATCTTCCACATCACCGACATGCCATTGCTATAACGCAAATCAATTGATTTAATCTCGTCCACATGTGCCACTAATAATTTTTTATACACGATTATAAAACGCTCCAGGCGTAACTGTGTCTGTTCACGACCCAATGCCAGTTCAATAATATTGTTTGCTGGCAGATTAAGTTTTAGCGTTAATGACTGGCGTGAAGTCATTTTAACTTCTGCAATGCTCAAACCGACATTAACCAACAAGGCATTGTTACGCCGATACTGTTCTCCCATCACCGGCAACATATTTTCCGGCCCATTAAACAGGGGCAGTCTGGATGGGTAACTGTTTACCACCGGCTTAAAACTCAACCCAACCTGATTCACCAGTCCACCGCTAGCCCAACGAGCCATGGCTTTTTGTTCGGTCACTTCAATGCCTAAAGTATCCGGCCAGATCCGGCGTACCGATGCCTGCGCGACCCAGGGTAATTGTTCTACCCGCTGCTTGGCCGCCTCAATATCAACGCCGAAGAAACTCTGGTTTTCCATCTCGGCCACAACCTGATGCAACATACTTTCATTTAAATGCACAAAGTTGCCCTGTACCCGAATCTTGCTAATCGGCAGGGTAGCGGGATCATTCAACAAGGTTGCATACCATCCCAGTAAGCTGAGCACACCAACAAGCACCAGTAGCATTCCCAGCATGCGCAAAGGCAGCCCTGTTTTTATACGCCAGCCGGATACGTTCGTTGCAGAAATTACCGCCTGAGAATTAGCCGCCATTATTAATTTCTCCTGTCGTGAACTGTGTTTGTTCTGCATCCAGAGTTTGTTCAAGGATGCGGCAGATTAATTCATCAAAATTTATCCCAGCTGCTTTTGCGGCCATTGGTACTAAACTGTGGCTGGTCATGCCCGGCACCGTATTAATCTCAATCACCCAGGGTGTGCCATCCTCGGCACACATCACATCAACCCGTCCCCAACCTGTTGCGCCCACTGCATTAAAGGCCGATAGTGACAGGCGTTGCAGCCGTGCTTCTTCATCGGCAGACAGGCCGCACGGGCAGTGATAACGGGTCTCATCTGACTGATACTTGGCGGCGTAGTCATAAAAAGCATTACTGGTCTGCAAACGTATAACCGGCAATGCCTGCTGCCCTAAAATTGCTACCGTATATTCTTTACCATCAACCCAACGCTCGGCGATGACTTCTCCCTGATACTGCGATGCCTGTTGCCAGGCCGGTATTAACTCTTCGCCTGCCCCAACTTTACTCATACCTAAACTGGAACCTCCCAGCACAGGTTTAATCATCAACGGCAAACCCAGACAGGCCTGCACAAATTCCATGTCGGTATCGTCATCCAGCACCATATAAGCCGGAGTTGGAATTCCCGCACCTTCAAAAAATTGTTTGCAACGCAACTTGTCCATTGCCAGTGCTGAGGCCAGTACGCCACTGCCGGTATAAGGGATATTCAAAATATCCAGCGCCGCCTGTATCACACCATCCTCACCACCGGGGCCATGCAATATAATAAAGGCGCGATCAAAACTGCCCCGGCGCAAGGTCTCCAGTACTGTGGCTTTCTGTACATCCACACCCCAGGCATTGACACCACAGCGTTTGAATCCATCCAGTACCGCCTGACCACTTTGCAGGGACACCGGCCGCTCAGCCGACCAGCCGCCCATGAGTACCGCGACTTTACCAAATGCATTTACATTAATGTCTTCAAGCGACACCACGGTCTCCAAAAATTTTTACTTCACGTACCAGTTCAATGCCATACTCGGCTTTAACCTGTTGTTCAATTTTTTCAATTAAAGCTTCAATGTCCGCCGCACAGGCCGAGCCGGTATTAATAATAAAATTTGCATGCTTTTCTGAAATACAGGCTCCGCCAACACAACTATTTTTCAAACCCGCTGATTCAATCAAGCGCGCGGCATAATCATCCGGTGGATTACGGAATACCGAGCCGGCATTCGGCCACTGGGTCGGCTGAGTGGCACTACGCCGAGCCAGATGTGTTTTAATTTGTTGCAAACTTTCGACACTGTCACCGGGACTCAGTTGTAAAGTGGCTGCAACAAACCATTCATCCAGCGGCCCTACCACTTTGCGATAAGCCACTTCATATTCATTGAAGCGACGTTGATGTAACTGACCCTGTCGGTCTACGGTTTCCACAGATTCAATCAAATCCCATATCTCACCTCCAAGGGCTCCGGCATTCATCGCCAGACCACCACCAATAGTGCCGGGTATGCCACAAAGGAATTCTGTCCCGCGCAGCCCCTGCCGGGCACATTGACGTGCCAGTTGCGGCATGGCCAGTCCCGCCTCTACCCGTACCCGATTATTCTCTAAAAACTGTAATGACTTCATTACCCCGCTGGTGCAAATCACCACTCCCGCCAAGCCCCCATCACGAATTAATACATTGCTTCCCAAGCCAATCCAGTGCAACACCGTCGCTTCATCCAGCGACCGTATAAACACCGCAAGATCCTCAATATCTGCGGGCCGGTAAAACTCTTCAGCCACACCCCCTACACGCCATGAGGTATGTGCCGTCATGGGCTCCTGTAAACGCTGTTCACCGTTCAAACTCACGCTCTGTTTTGCATTCATCATCAACCGGCTTCCAGTTGTTGTTTCAATTTTGCTGCAGCAATACCAACATTACCGGCACCCAGAGTTAATAAAATATCACCATCCTGTAACACGCTTTTCAGGGTTTGCGCCAACTCGCCAATCTGCTCGACGAACACCGGTTCCACCTGTCCACGCAGACGAATCGCCCGCGATAAAGCACGTCCGTCAGCACCGGTAATGGCCGTTTCTCCGGCGGCATACACTTCCAGTAATACCAGTGCATCCACTTCGGACAACACCATAGTGAAATCTTCAAACAGATCACGAGTACGGGTATAACGATGCGGCTGAAAGGCCAGCACTAAACGGCGCTCAGGCCAACCGCCCCGAATGGCTTTGATGGTCGCCGCAACTTCACGCGGATGATGTCCGTAATCATCAATATGCAATACCTTCTTGCCAGCAAGATCATATTCGCCGTTGATCTGGAAACGCCGATCGATACCGGCAAAATTCTTCAGTGCCCGTACCACCGCATCATCGGCAATACCAATTTCATGTGCTACTGCAATCGCAGCCAACGCATTCAATACGTTGTGCTCACCTGGCATATTCAAATCAATTACCAGCCAGTCTTTTTTATCTTTGCGTGACACTTTAAAATGCGTGCACTGACCGCTCTGTTGTAAATCGGACGCATAAATATCGGCGCTCTCATCCAGACCGTAACTAAGTACCGGCCGCGTTACTTCCGGCAACAAACTTCGTACTTCCGGATCATCAACGCAAACCACCGCCAATCCATAAAAAGGCAGATGATGTAGGAATTCTAAAAAGGTCTGACGCAACACTTCAAAGTCACCACCATAAGTTTCCATATGATCCGCATCAATGTTGGTCACGATAGCCATCATCGGTTGCAGGTGCATGAATGAAGCATCACTTTCATCGGCTTCGGCCACCAGATAACGACCTTCACCCAGACGTGCGTTGGTGCCTGCGCTATTGAGCCGTCCACCAATCACAAAGGTCGGATCAACGCCACCTTCCGCTAACACACTGGCTATTAAACTGGTGGTGGTCGTCTTGCCATGCGTTCCAGCAACCGCAATGCCGTAACGAAAACGCATCAACTCGGCCAGCATTTCCGCCCGCGGTACCACCGGAATACGTTGTGCATGCGCAGCCACCACTTCCGGGTTATCTTCTTTAACCGCACTGGATATGACCACCACATCACTACCTTCGACATTCTCAGCAGCATGGCCAAAAATAACCTCGGCTCCCTGATCTACCAAGCGCCGGGTTACCGCGCTTTCATTGAGATCTGAACCACTAACGTCATAACCCAGATTATGCAAAACTTCAGCAATGCCGCTCATGCCAACACCGCCGATACCGACAAAATGAATTCGACGAATGCTGCCCATTCCCGGTTCACCGCGTGCCGCACCCACATCAGTAGCCCGGCGGCCATAATTACGTTTCAGGTTAGATTCAAGCATGTGCTGCCTCCAGACAACGTTCGGCCACCAGACGGGTTGCTTCCGGCATTGCCGCACCGCGAGCAGCCAGTGCCATTTTCAATAAACCACGACGACCTTTTGTCATTATTTCTGAAAGCATTGAAAATAAAACATCCTCATTCATTTCTGCCTGTGGCAATAATTTTGCCGCTCCGGCTCGCACCAGAAAATCCGCATTGGCAGTTTGATGATCATCTACCGCATGCGGATAAGGCACGAGAATGGAACCCACACCGGCAATCGCCAACTCAGAAATAGTCAGTGCACCAGCGCGACAGATCACCAGATCCGCCCAGGCATATGCCGCATCCATATCTTCAATGAACTCTACGACTTTTGCCTGTATCCCCTGCTGCGCATAATCCAGTTCTGTGCTGACCAGTTTACCCGCGCCGGTTTGATGCCAGACATGCGGCCTATGTGCGGCATCAAACTTTGCCACCACCTTCGGTAGGGTTTCATTCAAGGCCAGTGCACCCAGACTGCCGCCAATAATCAATAAATTCAAACGACCCTTGCGTTGAGCAAAGCGCTCAATCGGCGCAGCAAGTTGGTCAATTGAATCACGAACCGGGTTACCCACAATTTCAACCAGTTGCGCTTTTTTAAACGCACCGGGAAAAGCAGCCATCACCTTGCCAGCAATACGACTCAGGAGTCGGTTAGTCAAACCGGCAATGGCATTTTGTTCATGAATCAACAAGGCTCGATTTAAAACAAAGGCTGCCACACCGCCGGGGCCGGTAACAAAACCACCCATACCTAACACGGCATGTGGACGCAGCCTCAACATAATCATCAAGGCTTGCGTTAAGGCAATATTTAACCTTAAGGGTGCCAGCACCCAGCCCAACATGCCCTTGCCACGCAGGCCACTGATCGAAATCGTATGCAAGGGAAAACCAGCCTTGCCCACAACCCGGGCTTCCAGCCCTTTATGTGTACCCAGCCAGCTCACTTCGACATTTTGTTTACGCAAATAATCCGCCACCGCTAACGCCGGATACACATGACCTCCGGTACCCCCGGCCATGATCAAAATACGCGGGGACTTTGCTTTATCCGACATGCGCCACCCTCCCCCGCCGGGTTGTTTTCACTACCGGCTTTTTGTGTATCAGGCCGGTGCGGGTTTCATATTCAATTCGCAGTAACAGGGCCACCGCAATGCACATCACCATCATACTGCTGCCGCCATAACTCATCAGAGGCAACGTCAGACCTTTGGTGGGTAACACACCCATGTTCACGCCGATGTTAGTGAAGGCCTGCAGGCCAATCCAGATCCCTAAGCCATAAGCCACATACGCACTAAAAAGCTTGTCCTGTTTTTCTGCCAGCTGGCCGATCATTAACGCACGCAATACAATAATTAAAAACAAACCAATTACCAGCGCCGCCACTAACAATCCCAGCTCTTCTGCCATTACGGCAAATAGAAAATCGGTGTGCGCCTCAGGCAGATAAAATAATTTTTGTACGCTCGATCCCAGGCCCACACCTAACCATTCTCCCCGGCCAAAGGCGATCAAGGCCTGGGTTAACTGGAAACCGCTATTAAAAGGATCGGCCCAGGGATTTAAAAAAGTAGTTAAACGAGCCATCCGATAAGGAGCCGCTACCGCCAGCAAAGCCAACATCGCCAGCATGCCCGCTGCTAACATTAAAAACTGTAATAGCCGAGCACCGCCCAACCACATCATGCCCATCGCGGTTGCCATCATTACCGCTACAGTGCCAAAGTCCGGCTGCAGTAATAACAGCATGGATAACAACATCATCAATCCCAAAGGCCGCAAAAAACCACCGGCTTCATTACGCACCGCCTCGTTATGGCGCACCATATATCCGGCCAGATAAATCACCACAAACAATTTCACCAGCTCGGATACCTGTAGATTGACCGGCCCCAGTGATAACCAGCGCAAACTGCCATTCACTTCCCGACCCAGCCCCGGAACAAATAACAACAGCAGCAGCAACACACTGCCCATGATCAAATATGGCCCGGTAGCCTGCCACAGTTGCATCGGTACACGCCACACGCCCCAGGCCAGTCCCAGACCCAGACCCACATAGATAGTCTGCCGAATCAATAAATAAAAAGGTTGTCCGGTATTTTGATCGGAGATCGAAATTGAAGCCGAGCCCACCATCACCAGGCCCAGCATCAGTAAACTTACCGCCGGTATCAGCAGCCACGGATCCAGCAGCCACTCCGTTGACGAGCTTGTCGCACTCGCCCCGGCCGGTGCTGAAATACCACGCTGTTTGATGGCCTGCATACTCATTTAATTTGCGGCTCCATTTGCAACTTTACCTGTTGTATAAAGGCATCGCCCCGCGCTTCGAAACCACGAAACATATCGAAACTGGCACAGGCGGGAGAGAGCAGCACGGCATCCCCAACTTGTGCCAGCTCAGCGGCACGGTTAACCGCTTCTTTCATATTTTTTACCTGCACGGTTTTCACTGATGCTGATAACACCGCTTTAATTTTCGCTGCATCTTCACCCATCAGCAACACCGCACGCGCTCGTTGCGATACGATATCAGTCAACGATGAAAAATCCTGCCCCTTGCCCTGACCACCCGCTATGAGCACAACCTTTTCTGCTTCAAGTCCTTCGATAGCCGCCATCGCGGCCCCTACATTGGTAGCCTTGGAATCGTTGTACCAATTAATACCCTGAAATTCTCCCAGCCACTGACAACGATGCGCCAGTCCAGTAAAAGCTTTCAAGGCAGTCAGCATGGCCTTCATGGGTAACCCTGCGGCCTGGCCTAAAGCCAGCGCCGCTAAAGCATTAGCCAGATTATGCCGACCCCGAACAGGTAATTTCTTAACTGCAATAAGTGGTTTACTGCCACTTTCCGTTCCCACACATAACCAATCGCCAGCCTTGTGTTCACAAAGTCCAAAATCACCATTGGCCGGCTCACGTAAAGAAAAATGAATGAGTCCATGACCCGTACCCAGCATCTCCAATGTTGCTCTAACACGAGGATCATCGTTGTTGATGATCAAAGTATTGCTGCCGTGAAAAATACGCGCTTTTGCTGCGCTGTAATCAGCAAGGCTGGCATAACGATCCATGTGATCTTCACTAAGATTCAAAATAGTTGCCGCGACCGTTTCCAGACTGCCGGTGGTTTCAAGTTGAAAACTGGATAACTCCAGCACATATAAATTATGTTTGTCATTTAACAGATCCAGCACCGGCGTACCGATATTGCCCGCCACCGCGACATCACGTCCGGCGGCCTCGGCCATCATTCCCACCAAGGTGGTGACACTGCTTTTACCATTGGAACCGGTGATCGCAATCACCGGTTCGCTAACCAGACGCGCAAACAGTTCGACATCTCCAATAACCTCGGCACCCCGCACTCGCGCTTCAGCCACCAGTGGCTCATACAGGGCAACACCTGGACTGAGCAACAACACATCTGCGCGCACAAAAGCTTCAGCTTCAAAACCGCCGACGAAGACAGCAATGTCCGGCAATTCTTTTTGCAACACATCCAGTCCCGGCGGTCTGGCGCGGCTGTCAGTCACCGCCACTTCAATACCGTGGCGACTAAGAAACCGCACACAGGACAGACCTGTCGCACCCAGCCCGACGATCAACACTCGCTGCTGTCGCAAGTTATCTAATATGTCGTTTTCATCTAGCATATTTTTTTTCATAGCCAACATGATTAACGAACCTTCAAGGTTGCCAGACCAATCAACACCAGAATCACCGTGATGATCCAAAAACGTACGATCACTCGTGGTTCCGGCCAGCCCTTAAGTTCAAAATGATGATGTAGAGGTGCCATACGAAAAATGCGTTTACCCGTTAACTTGTAAGACCCTACCTGCAAAATCACGGACACCGTTTCCATCACGAACACACCGCCCATAATGAACAATACAAACTCCTGTCGCACCATCACTGCAACAATGCCCAGTGCCGCACCCAGCGCCAGTGCACCCACATCTCCCATAAATACCTGTGCCGGATAAGTGTTAAACCAGAGAAAACCTAAGCCTGCACCTACTATGGCTCCGCAGAAAATCACCAACTCACCCACGCCTTGTATGTAAGGTATGGACAGATAAGTAGAAAACACAGCATGGCCGGTAAGATAGGCAAACACTGCCAGTGCACCGGCCACCATTACCGTGGGCAGAATGGCTAAACCATCGAGGCCATCGGTAAGATTAACCGAATTACTACTGCCAACAATAACGAAGTAGCTCAGTAAAACATAACTAACAAGTCCTAAGGGGATCGCAATATCTTTAAACACCGGTACGATTAATTCAGTCTCAGCCGGACTCACGGCACTGGTATACAGATAAATCGCCGCACCAAACCCTGCCACCGATTGCCAGAAATATTTATAGCGCGCAATCAATCCACGCGGATCCTGTTTCACCAGTTTTTTATAATCATCTACCCAGCCGATAATGCCGAAGATTGCCGTGGTAATGATGGCCACCCAAACATAACGATTGCTTAGATCCGACCACAACAAGGTGCTGATAAAAATTGCCACCAGAATCAGCGCACCACCCATGGTCGGCGTGCCGGCTTTGCTGAAATGACTTTCAGGGCCATCATCACGCACAGTCTGGCCAATATTATATTTACTGAGTTTACGAATCATCACCGGACCAACCACGAAGGAGATCAGCAACGCGGTGAGCACTCCAAGAATCGCGCGCAGAGTTAGATAATTAAAAACATTGAAGCCGCTGTAAATTTCCTGCAAGTGTTGAGCTAAGTGATAAAGCATTAGTTGCTTTCTCCTTCAACACTCAGTGCATGAACAATTTTTTCCATCTGCATACGGCGCGAACCTTTTACTAACAAGGTCACATCATCGGCAAGATCTTCACGCAAGCAATCGATCATACTGCTGTGTGAACTAAAGGCCTGGGCTTTATCTGCAAAGGCCTCATTGGCCGCGTGGGACAAGGTCCCCAGGGTATAAAGGCGCTGTACGCCACTGACTAGTGCCTGCTCACCCACCTGTGCATGCAAGGCGGTTTCATTTTCACCCAGCTCACCCATATCACCCAGAGCCAGAAAATGGCGACCGGAAAAATTTTCCAATACATCCAGTGCCGCTTTTATCGACGCCGGATTGGCATTGTAGGTATCATCAAGAATCCGGCTATCGGCAATGCCTTTTTTCAATTGCAGGCGACCGGGAACCGCTTGCATGATTTCCAGTCCGCTACGAATAGAGTCAATATCAATACCTGCGCCGATTGCCGCTGCCGTAGCCGCCAGTGCGTTCATCAAATTATGCTGACCTAATAGCGGTAGACGAAGTTCGAAACTACCTGCCGGTGTATCAATCTGAACCTGCCCATCAACAGACGGCCAGCTTGCTTGCACGGCCGCTTTGTTTTCAATTCCAAAATCCAGACAACGTAGTTCTTTATTTTCGGCTTCGATCTTTTGTCTCCACAAAGATGCATATGGATCATCTGCATTGAACACCGCGCAACCTTTATTACTCAGACCGGAATAAATTTCCGCCTTGGCCTGTGCCACACCGTCGAGGCTACCGAAACCGGCCAAATGGGCAGGGGCCGCATTGGTAATCAAGGCCACATCCGGACTGGCAAGTTCAGTGAGATATTTAATTTCACCGGCATGATTCGCGCCCATTTCAATTACCGCGAAATCATGACTCTGATTTAATCGCAACAGGGTCAAGGGCATGCCGATGTCATTATTCAAATTGCCACGGGTTGCCAGCAACTTGCCTTTTTGCGCAAAAATACTAGCCAACATTTCTTTTACCGTGGTCTTGCCGTTACTGCCGGTTACCGCAATCAAGGGTAATTTAAATTGTCTGCGCCAGTGCTGCGCTAATAAACCTAATGCCTGATGAGCATCGTCTACGATCAAGGTGGGACTCACGCCCATATCTTTTTCAAGCATGCAGGCTGCCGCACCGGCCTGCATGGCCGCTTCAGCAAAGGCATTACCATCGAAATTTGGCCCGCTTAAAGCAAGAAACAATTCTCCGGTTTGAATACAACGGGTATCGGTGCTCACGCCATCGAGTTGAACGTCATCGCCAAGTATATTTACTTTCAGACCTGCTGCGCCTAATGCATCAGCAACCGCTGACAGTGACATATAAAAGCCCTCTGCAGTGCTCATACTTCACCTGCTTTGATACGCAACTGTTTTTCAGCCTCGGTAACATCACTGAAGGGCCATTTTTTATCATTGATAAGCTGATACGCTTCGTGACCTTTACCGGCAATCAATACGACATCACCCGCATCAGCCTGAGTGATAGCAAAGGCAATTGCCGCCGCACGATCAGATTCAAGCGTAACTGGTTTTTCGGAGTTAATACCCTGTTGAATATCGTCCAGAATTTTCTGCGGATTTTCAGTGCGCGGATTATCATTGGTCAGAATAATTTGATCTGCCAGTCGTGCGGCCATTTCACCCATCAAGGCACGTTTACCCTGATCACGATCACCGCCACAACCAAACACGCAGTAACATTGTCCATTAACATGTTCGCGCACCGCCTTTAAAGCCTGCTCCAGAGCATCGGGCGTATGAGCATAGTCCACCACCACCAGCGGCAACTCACTACCACCCAGGCACTGCATGCGTCCCGCTACCGGCTGCAATTTTTCAAGCCGGGAAATAATCTGTTTCAAGGGCAGATCTTTTTGTCCCAGTACCGCCAGTACTGCGAGGACATTGCTGGCGTTGAAACGGCCAAGCAAAGGGACGCGTAGTTCGGCTGAACCCCAGGGGCTTTGCACCTGCATGGAGAGTCCCTGTATATCCTGTTTTAAATTCTGAGCGAATACCTCCGGCTGCTGTTGTTCATCTAAACCGTAGCGAATCAAGTTGATATTTTTTCCTAAACCAGCCACAAGCTCGCGCCCGTATTCATCATCAATATTGATCACCGCCAACTTTAATCCCGGCATTGAAAACAACCCGGCCTTGGCCAGCGCATAACTTTGCATATCACCGTGGTAATCAAGATGATCACGACTAAGATTAGTAAATACGGCCGAATCAAATCGAATCGCATTAACCCGTCCCTGTTGCAATGCATGCGAGGACACTTCCATACTAATCTCATGCACCTTCTGTTCACGCATTTCAGCTAACCAGCGATGACAGTGCAAAGCATCGGGGGTGGTGAAACCCGTTTGCGTTAATTCACCGACAAGCCCCGCGCCTAACGTGCCCATTACGCCACAATCTTCACCTAGACATTGTGCCAGATACTGGCTGACTGAAGTTTTGCCATTGGTTCCGGTAATGCCGGTTATGGATAAATCTTTTGACGGTTCACCATAAAAGCAATCCGCAATCATGCCTAACTTTTTACTGAGACCGGCAATGGCAAGCAGTGGGATCTTTTTAGCCAATGAAGTCGTCCGCCAACCCAATTTTGTAATCGGCTCGATTCCAGCTATGTCAGCATCCGTTTCCCAGAGCACAGCCTGTGCCCCTTTACTCATGGCCATGTCAATAAAAGTACTGGCATCATGATTGCTATTACTTAAGCTATTTAGCACAATAAATATATCACCACTATTTAACTTTCGACTATCCAGGCACAGTCCGGTAACCACACAGTTTGCTTCAGCTGGAACAGTGAAAATACCTGTAAGTAAATCAGCCAACATGATCGGTTTTATTTTTAAGGCGCTCATCATGGGTGAACTCCCGCTTGCAGGCTTTCAGGCAAGGCCGCCAAATTAATGTGTCGAGATGAAACATCGTCCGGTGTTACATTCATTAACCGTAATGCGCCGGACATGACCTTTGCAAACACCGGCGCAGCCACTTCACCACCGTAATAAACATCACCCCGTGGTTCATTGATCATCACCACCATGACCAGACGCGGATCACTGGCCGGAGCCATTCCAGCAAATACAGAAACATAACGATCATCGCTATAGCCTCCCGCCATGGCTTTTTTCATGGTCCCGGTTTTACCCGCCACCCGGTAACCGGGGATTGCGGCACGTGTTGCGGTACCGCCTTTTTGCACCACGGACTCCATCATCAGACGAACCGCTCGCACGATTTTCTCCGGTATCACCTGCTTAACTCGAACAGCTTCCTCATCTACCGCTAGCGGTAAAAAACGTACTGGCATCTGCCGCCCATCATTGGCCAGCACCATATAGGCGCGAGCCAGTTGTAAGGGGGTCACTGATACGCCGTAACCATACGCCAGCGTTGCCCGTTCAATATCACGCCAGTGACGGCTGCGGGTAAACACGCCGCTAACTTCACCGGGAAAACCACTGCCGGTGGTTTCACCAAATCCCACCCGCGCATAACTGTTCCAAAGCCGGTCCGGTTCAATCGCCAGCGCCATTTTACTCACGCCAACGTTGCTGGATTTTTGAATTACGGTAGACACGCTAATGCGTCCATAATTACGCACATCACGCACCCGATACCGGCCAATGCGAAATACACCCGGCGTGGTATCAATCAGGGTTTGCGGCTGGTACTTGCCACTTTCCAGTGCCGCCGCCACCGTGAAAGGTTTCACGGTTGAACCGGGTTCAAACACGTCAGTCACCGCACGATTGCGATAATTCACCCCGCGCAACTGGCCCCGGTTATTCGGGTTATACGAGGGCTGGTTCACCATTGCTAAAACTTCACCCGTGCGTGAGTCTAATATTACCGCCGAACCGGAACGGGCCTTCTGTTTGATCACCATGCGCTTGAGTTCACGATAGGTCAGGTATTGCAAGCGGCGATCCAGACTCAAGGTCAAATCTTTACCAGGGTGCGCTTTGCGGATCAATTCGATATGTTTTACCACTCGACCCATGCGATCTTTTAATACCCTCTGTGCACCGGGTACACCCTGCAACCAGTCATTCCAGGCCAGCTCCAATCCTTCCTGACCTTCATCATCCACATTGGTAAAACCCAGGACATGGGCCGTCACTTCACCGGCTGGATAGTAGCGATGATATTCACGTTGCAGCGAGACACCAGGAATTTCCAGCGCCATCACTTGCGCCGCTAGTTGCGGCGCAATGTGACGTTTGATATAAACAAACTCACGTTGCTTGCGCGGCAGCACCCGCTGCTCCAGCTTACTGACTTTCATACCCAATAGTTTAGCCATACGTGGCCATTGATCGTGGGCTGCAATAAACTCCTGCGGTTGCACCCAGACCGAATCCACCGGCGTACTGATCGCCAGCGGTTCGCCATTGCGATCCTGAATCATGCCGCGATGTGCCACCACCGGCATTACTCGCAAATAACGCGCATCCCCCTGATGCTGGAGAAAATCCTTACGCAACACATGCAGATCCACACTGCGCCAGAGCAATAACAGCGCAGCGGTGATCACCAGCAACACCACGATGCTGAGGCGAAAGGAACTGCGCGTAGATTCATTTATATTACTCATGGTCTGATAATAATTATTTTTTCATATTCCATTTGCGTCATCTGTAAGCGCTGACGTGCCAATTTTTCAATCCGGCCACTGGTGGCCCAGGTACTTTGCTCCAGTTGCAACTGTCCCCATTCCACGTCCATCGCATCCCGCGTTTTTTGCAGGCTGCTTAACTCTACAAATAATTTACGACTCTGGTGCTTGCTGTAAACCACCGCTAAAGCCGAAAGCACCACCAGCACCAGCAATACCGGAACAATGAATGACAGGCGCACACTCACGGTTCAGACTAACCGTTCCGCCACACGCATAACGGCACTGCGTGCCCGCGGATTTTTCTCCAGCTCTTGCGCACTGGCATGCACGGCTTTGCCGATTAAACGCAGGCTTGGATTCAATTGCGCCTGAGTCACCGGCAAGTCCGGCGGAAAATCATCACCTCGCGCCGCATCACGAATAAAGCGTTTCACTCGCCTGTCTTCCAGCGAATGAAAACTGATCACCACCAGACGACCACCGGGTTTGAGGATGTTGGTTACCTGTTCCAGCACCTGCTCAAGATCATCTAGCTCACGATTGATATAAATACGAATTGCCTGAAAGCTGCGCGTAGCCGGATCCTTGCCTTTTTCCCAGGCTGGATTGGCTGCGGCAACGATTTCAGATAATTGTTTAGTGGTAGTAATGGCTTTTTCTTTGCGCGCCTGAACGATGGCACGGACTATGCGTTTCGCAAAACGCTCTTCACCGTATTCTTTTAACACTGTCACCATATCCTGCTCCCTGGCCTCGGCTAACCATTCGGCGGCTGAGAGTCCCTGCTCCGGGTTCATCCGCATATCCAGCGGCCCATCTTTTTTAAAACTAAAACCGCGACGGGCATCATCCAGTTGCGGCGATGACACGCCCAGATCCAGCAGGATACCGTCAACCTGATTATTCCAATCCAGTGCTTTTACCTGCTCACTCATCATGGCAAAACTGTCCTGCCTGATTAGAAAACGTGGATCATCGGCAAACCGCTGATTTGCCACCGCAATCGCCTCTGGATCTTTGTCTAGAGCCAGCAGTCGCCCTTCTTCACCCAGTACATTCAGAATCGCCGCACTGTGACCACCACGACCAAAAGTGCCGTCAACATAATGTCCGTCGGGACGAATATTCAGAGCCGCCAGTGCTTCATCCAACAGCACCGGGTTATGTTCAGTCTGTTCCGTCATCGCTATAGAGACAGCGACTCAAGCTGTTCAGAAAGGGCGCTTTCATCGCCATTACTTTCCAGCCAGGCATCACACTGGGTGTTCCAGGTTTGCTCATCCCAGATTTCGAATTTTTTACCCTGACCACTCAGCGCAATTTGTTTTTCCAGATTTACTTTTTTGCGTAGTAGCGGCGGCAATAAAATGCGGCCATTACTATCCATTTCCACCTCGGTGGCATGGCCAATCAAAATACGCTGCAAACGACGGGCTTCGGACTTCAAATTACCCAACCGGCCCAGCTCCCGTTCCAGCACTTCCCAGTCCGGCAACGGATAAAGTAATAAGCAGGGATCGCGCACATCCAGGGTCACCACCAGCTGACCCTCGCACTGAGACATCAGGCTTTCACGATACTTGCTCGGTATCGCCATTCGGCCCTTTGCATCCAGATTGAGTGTGTTTACGCCGCGTAACAAACGCCTGCTCCTGAAATTAGTCTTTGATGATCAACAGGCATGATTACCCATTAATCCCCACTTTGATCCACTTCTGTACACTATAGGTAGGGTATAGGTCAGCTGTCAAGCCAACCGACGCACAAAAAACAGGATTTCTTTTTTAATGACAATGACTTAGAGGCGTAGAGCAAAGTGGTTTAGGAGCCAGAAACGGCTATTTTAGGGATCAGGGAAGATAGAAAAAACAATAACTTACAGAGGGTATCTAAAGTAGCTTGAGAGGAAAAATATCGGCGGCGGGGACTATATATAAGGTATGACTGTAGGTGCGACTTCTACCCTTCGGGCACAGGTGAGTCGTACAAGTTCGAAGCCTCCCCCAGCTGGCTCGCTCGCAGCTGTTCGATTGAAATCGAACCTACAAATTAAGGAAGGAGTCGGCCGATAAGCCGGGTTCTGTCGTAGACAGTCATTCATCTGGGTCATGCGTCGCCACATGCCTCAAGCGATCTACCCGGGAACCATGCGGGCCACACTTAACGTTCCCCTATTTGATCTTGCTCCGAGTGGGGTTTACCTTGCCGCCGAATGTTACCACCGACGCGGTGCGCTCTTACCGCACCATTTCACCCTTACCAGCCGAGGCTGGCGGTTTATTTTCTGCTGCACTAGCCGTAGGCTCGCGCCCCCCAGGCGTTACCTGGCACCCTGCCCTGCGGAGCCCGGACTTTCCTCCAGGAAAACAATTTCCCAGCGACTGTCTGGCCGACTCCAAGGTGAAGTTTAACGGATTTTAGGTGCCGGTGAAACACTCAACCTTCACATACCGACTTCGAGATTGAACTCCCTAAGCTGCCCCTGTATTCTTTGCCCACAAAACTCATCCACTTTGGCAGTCCTTTTAAAATGAAATTTATCTTCACCAGCATCAGTCTGCTCTTTCTTCTCAGCACAAATGCTCTAGCTACGTTCACTCTTGTTTATACCGGCAACCTGAATGGTGAACTGGAACCCTGTGGCTGCACGATTGAAGGTGATATGGGCGGGATTAAACGTCACGCTACGATGATCGATCAGTTGCGCGATAAAAATCCGCAACTGATGTTTATTTCTAGCGGCGGGCTGCTGGTTGCCGAAATGCCCTCGGATAAAATTCGCAGCCGCTACATTCTCAGTGGCATGAAATTTTTAAACTATGATGTGATCGGTGTGCAGGCTCGGGATCTGGCTTTCGGTGCCGAATTCCTTACTTCTCAGCCATTACCTTTCATACTAAGCAACACAACCTCTTCCACAGACTTTGCCTATAGCAAAACACTGCAACGTCACTCACAGTCCTTTAGTTTCTTTCAATATACGGGGTTACCTTCAACGTCCTCCATGGATACCAGCGATGCCGATACGAAGGTTGAACTCAAACAGCTCAACGCGAAACTGGAAGAAAAAAAACAAACCGGCAAGATAACGGTAGTTACCACCAACTTGCGTCTGGCGAGGGCAAAGAAAACCCTGCCTTTAAATAATATTGATCTACTGATTGTTCCTTCCCGTCAGGATAACTTTGTCGAACCGATGCAAATTGACAACACCCTGCTATTGCAACCCGGTGCGCGCGGCATGCGCTTCGGCCAACTACAATTTGATATTAATAAAAACGCAGCCGATAAGCATATTATTAACTGGAAGCATCAGGTTATCCCGCTGCCACAAACGGTCGCTGATGCGCCCCGCACTAAAAGCTGGTATGCAGCCTATAACGCCGAACTCAAAACCGACTATGAAAAACAGGTGGCCCTGCGCGCACAACTTGAACAGGGAAAAAGCCCCTATGCCGGTGCCGACGTTTGTCGCGGCTGTCACCCGGCGGAATTTGAAATCTGGCAAACCAGTCAACATGCCCTGGCCTATGAAGAGCTTGAAGCGGTGGGCAAAGTTTTTGATCCCAACTGCATCGGCTGTCATAGCCTTGGCTTCAATCAGCCCGGTGGGTTTCTTGATGCCGAACTCACCCCGCACTTAATTAATGTGCAATGCGAGTCCTGTCACGGTGCTGCGCAGGCGCATGTTGAACAGAGCGGTAAAACACCAACGGCAAATCAAAATTGGGGGATGGAAAAAATGTGCGGACAATGTCATGTGGGGAGCCATAGCCCAAGTTTTAAAGTCGATGACTACTGGCCGAAGATAGTACATGGAGCGAAAACCAAAACCACAAAACGATAAGAAATAAAAAGTATTCAGGTTGGGCTGAGTAATAACGTAGCCCAATAGCCATTTGCACAATACCCGGCTATGCAATGTTGGGCTTCATTTTATTCAACCCAACCTACATGTTCAACGGTCAGTCATCATCAGTTTGTTTCAGCTCCAGTCCGCGCGCATAAAGTTTCTTTTTCCGCACCCCGCTGATCTCAGCCACCAATGCAGATGCCTGCTTCAATGGCAGTTCCTGTAATAATATTTTTAGCATGCGTTCAACCTCAGGATTCAGATCATCCACATCCAGAGCAGGCGCACCTTCCAGCAGCAAGACGATTTCACCTTTGCGTTGGTTGCTATCCCCGGCCACCCATTGTGATAGTTCAGCTAAGCTACCACCATGAATGGTTTCAAAGGTCTTGGTGAGCTCACGCGCCATCACTACCTGACGCTCGGCCCCCAGCACCTGCAGCATGTCCGCCAGGCAGTCTTCTATCCGGTGGGGGCTTTCATAGAACACCAGGGTTACGTTTTCCTGCTTCAGCTTTTCTAGCTGTTGTTGCCGGGCCCCCCGTTTCGCCGCTAGAAAACCTTCAAAGCGAAAACGATCCGTCGCCAGACCTGCTGCCGACAGCGCAGCAATCAACGCACAGGCTCCGGGAATGGGAACTACCCGAATCCCCTTTTCGCGCGCCAGCCGCACCAGATGATAACCGGGATCGCTCACCAGCGGTGTTCCCGCATCCGAAATCAGCGCGATCGTCTGACCACTCTCAATTTTTTGCAGTAGCGACTCTGCCAGCTGACGTTCATTGTGTTCGTGCAATGCCTGCATCGGCGTATGAATCGCAAAATGCTGCAACAGGCGGCCACTGTGACGCGTATCTTCAACCGCAATCAGATCCACCTTTTCCAGCACTTCAATCGCGCGTGCGCTGAAATCCCCCAAATTTCCAATGGGAGTGGCGACGACGTACAGACATTGTTTATAAAAATCCATGATTCATTCCACATCACTTAATAAATGGCAGCGCAATTTTGATCCCCGCTCGCTATACTGTCTGGAAATTAAACCAACATTATTTTTAATCATTTCGGGAACAGTTTACCAAAGTCTATGCACATGCCGATTAAATTAATTTTACTGACCCTCATCAGCGTATTACTGGCCAGCTGTGCCAGCGGCCCGGAACAAATCAAACTCAATCCCGATGAAGCCGAGATTCTATTTGCCCGGGGCGAATACCAGAAAGCCGATGCCCTGTTTCTGGATATGGCTAAACAGGTTCATTCTTACAAACGTACACCCTTTCTGTTGCGAGCCGCCGCCGCTCAAGCTCGTTCAGATAATCTATCCGATGCCCGCCGCACCCTGCAAGGTTTACAAATTGACCCTGCTGATACAACCCAGCGCTTATTATTAACATTAACTCAGGCACACATCGCCCTGACTCAACGCCAGACTGACGAAATTCTTGAACTACTGGCCAGCGCTCCTGCAACTGGCAGCAATCGATTTTATCTGGCCGACTATTATGATCTTCGTGCCGATGCTTTCAGCCTCTCAGGAAATCGCATTGAAACCGCACGTGAACTGATCAAGCGTGAACGCTATCTGCGTGATAGCGAATTAATTCGTGCCAACCAGCAGGATATCTGGCAGGCATTAGCCATGCTTACTGAGCAGGCTCTGATGCAACTGCGTACCGAACCCCCACCCAGCGTGCTCAGTGGCTGGATGGACTTAATCCGCGTAGCCAAAATGTATCAGTTGCGCCCTGATCTGTTACGTCAGGCCGTGCTTCAATGGCAGCAGGCCTATCCCCGCCACCCGGCTGATCCACGCATCATTCAAAGCCTGCTTAACCGCCAGCAGCAGGATGTTTCTCTGCCTAAAAATATCGCCCTGTTGCTACCTTTTTCCAGCAAATTCGGCAAGGCGGCCGAGGCCATTCGGGACGGCTTCCTTGCCGCCTATTACAACCGGCACATGAAAAATGTGCAGTCTGTTCGCATTTATGATGTCAGTTCAACGAGCCCGGACAAGCCCGTCGATGTCCTTAGTATTTATCAGCAGGCCATTCATGAAGGGGCTGATTTCATCGTCGGCCCTCTGAACAAGGCGGCCATTATCCGCATCGCCGGGACACCGCTGCCGGTTCCCACCCTCGCGCTGAACTATGCACTGCATGAAAGTGTTCCCGTCAATCTCTATCAGTTTGGTCTTTCACCAGAAGAAGAAGCGCGGCAGGTAGCCGAGCGTACCTGGCTGGATGGTCATGTCAATGCGGTCACCCTGGTACCCACCGGTCCCTGGGGTGAGCGGGTGGTGCAGGCCTTCAACCAGCGCTGGCTGGAAATCGGCGGTAAACTGATCAGTCAGGAAACCTACAATCCGGCTGAAAAAGATTTTTCACAACCCATTCGCCGCCTGCTGGATATTGACGACAGCCGCCGCCGTTATCGCAGCCTCTCCGGCCTGCTCAATCGCAAGCTTAAATACACCCCGCGCCGACGCGAAGATATTGACTTTATTTTTATGGCGGCTTATCCCCGACAGGCGCGTCAAATTCGTCCCCAGCTCAAATTTTATCATGCCTCCGGTGTGCCTGTTTACGCCACCTCACACGTATTTACCGGCAATCTGAACCCGGCTCGTGATCGTGATATGGACGGCCTGATGTTTGGGGATATGCCCTGGGTGCTGGCCAGCAGTGTGCAACCGCGCAGTCTGCGCAGCAGCATCGAAAAAGATATTTCCCGGGCCGGCCACAGCCTGCAACGACTTTACGCACTGGGCATTGATGCTTATAACATTGTCACTGCCCTGAACACCCTGAAAAAATTCAGCTACGAACGTTTTGATGGTGAAACCGGAAGCCTCAGTCTGGATCTGAAGCAGACGATTCACCGCCAGCTCACCTGGGTGAAATTTGTTAAAGGCAAACCGGTAGAAATCGAACCGACACGGGTGGATCAGGAAATATAACAGCGGTATAGTCGTGACGTGATTGTAAAAGGAAAAACAACGCGAAGCATCGGTAAGGAAACCGAATCCGTGGCCTGTGAATATTTGCAGGCTCAGGGACTGCACTTGCTGGAACGAAACTTTCGAGTTGTGCAGGGCGAAATTGATTTAATCATGGAAGACAGACGTAGCCTGATTTTTGTCGAAGTCCGCTTCCGTCGTAATAATAATTTCGGCACTGGCGCAGAAACGATTAATCAGAGCAAACAACGAAAACTGCTGACCGCCGCCGCCTGCTATTTACAACGTTACCCACGGCAGGCCGAGCGACCCGCCCGCTTCGATGTTGTTTCTATGATGCTGGAAAACTCCCGCTATTCAATTAACTGGATCAAGAATGCCTTTCAGGCCAATATATGAATATCAGTAACAACGTCAAAGCACTTTTCAACGAGAGCATCCAGACCAAGCAAGATGCACGCGATCAACTCACGGATAATATTGCAAATGCCATTGAACTTGCGGCTGACTGTTTACGCTCCGGGCATAAAATTCTCAGCTGCGGCAATGGTGGCTCGGCTGCCGATGCCCAGCATTTTTCTGCTGAACTGGTGTGCCGGTTTGAACGTGAACGCCCCGGCCTGGCCGCTATCGCTCTGACCACCGATAGCTCAGCACTCACCGCCATTTCTAATGACTATAGCTATCATGAAGTCTTCGCCCGACAGATTGAAGCGCTGGGCCAGTCCGGTGATGTTCTACTGGCAATTTCAACCAGCGGCAATTCGGCTAACGTAATCCGCGCCATCGAAATGGCGCAGGCTAAAAATATGAATGTTATTGCTCTGACTGGCCGCGACGGTGGGAAGATCGCCGCACTGCTCGCGGACAAGGATGTAGAAATCCGCGTGGCTTCCGATATCACCGCTCGCATTCAGGAAGTGCATCTGTTAACCATTCATTGTCTTTGCCATCAAATAGATGAATGCCTGTTCCCCGACAGCTAAACACATTTAGCCTAAGCATTCTCATGCCCAGTGAAAACAAATTAGCCACTAAATTTGTCACCGCCCTGCGTGACATACTCGCACCGGAACAATTACTCAGCAAAACCACCGACTGCATTGCCTACGGATACGATAACAGCCGCATTCAGGTCGCACCCGATGCCGTGGTCTTTCCCAGTAATCACGAACAGGTGCTGGCCATTGTGCAACTATGTAATCAATATCGGGTGCCAGTGACGGCACGGGGTCGAGGTACCGGTACCACTGGTGCGAGTGTCCCTTTGCGCGGTGGATTGGTGCTTTCTACTGAGCAAATGCAGAGCGTGATTGAAGTAAATCCAGATGATCGCTATATCACTGTGCAACCGGGGCTCACCAATCAGGCGGTGCAAAATATCGTGGCCAAACACGGTTATTTCTGGCCGCCTGATCCCAGTAGCGCAGGCTATTGTTCTATCGGCGGTAATCTGGCCTATAACTCTGCCGGACCACGTGCAGTTAAATACGGCACGCCACGAGAAAATGTGCTCGGTCTGCGCGCCGTGACCGGCGCGGGTGAAACTATTCGTACCGGCGTATTTACCACCAAGGGCGTGGTCGGCTTTGATCTTACCCGTCTGCTGATTGGCTCTGAAGGTGCACTGGCCATCATCACTGAGGCCACACTTAAACTCTCACCTTTAGCAGAAGATAAACGCATACTGCAAGCCATCTATGCCGATATTGAATCGGCAACACGCGCAGTAGCGGATATTATGAAACAACCACTGATTCCCTGCGCACTAGAATTTATAGATGGCACCGCCATTAATTTGATCCGACAAAGCTCGGAGATTTCATTCCCGGATAAAGCCGGTGCCATGCTCATGATCGAGCTGGACGGCGCACGATTACATCTTGATGCCGATGTAGAAAAAATAAGTGCCGTGGCCACGAACAAGGGCCTGCTCTCACTCACCGCCGCAAAAACTGCCGCTGAAGCCACGGCCTTATGGAATGCACGTAAAGCACTGTCTCCAGCACTGCGTAATGTCGCCCCCAATAAAATTAACGAAGACATCGTGGTTCCGGTTTCCAACATTCCGACCCTGATCCACGGTCTGGAAAAACTCTCACAACAATATGCCATTCCCATCGTTAACTTTGGTCACGCGGGCAATGGCAATATTCATGTCAATCTGCTTTATGATCCTGGAAATCCGGAACAAGCTAAAAATATCGACACCTGTCTGGAGCAGGTTTTTGATTTAACCCTGCAACTCAAGGGTAGTCTTTCGGGGGAACATGGCGTGGGTATCAGCAAGCGGGCATTTATCGATCGCGAGCTGGATGCCACCAGTTTGAAACTCATGCAACAGATAAAAAATGATTTTGATCCGAATAATATTCTTAATCCGGATAAATTATTTGTGAGTGAGTACGACTGAAGTCGAACCCATATAAGCGATACCCCGTCAGCACCCCTAACTCTGTGACCTCCGTGTCCTCTGTGGTGAACCTTTTTATAAATCCCAGGCTTTTCTTTGCGAACCTCTGCGTCCTTTGCGGTGAATGCTTTTTTATAAATACCGGGCTTCCTTCAACAAGCTCAGGACGAATGGCAATCATTGAAGTGTACGGGTATCTGGAACAGCGATTTAACTTACTCTTTCACTTTCTCGATCAGCGCATACGCTGAATGGTTATGAATGGATTCAAAATTCTCTGATTCCACCACATAGGCACTAATACGATCATCGGCGTTCAAACGTGCGGCAACATCGCGCACCGCATCTTCGACAAATTTGGGATTATCATAGGCGCGTTCGGTCACCAGCTTTTCATCCGGACGCTTGAGCAAACCATAGAGTTCGCAGGAGGCTTCCTGCTCGATCAGCTCGATCAATTCTTCCACCCAGACGAAATCGTTGACCTGGGCAGTAATGGTGACATGGGAACGCTGGTTATGTGCACCACGGTCAGAAATCTTTTTGGAACAGGGGCAAAGACTGGTAACCGGTGCGACCACTTTAATCGTCATGATGGGCTTACCATGGTGGATTTCACCGATGAAGCTGACATCATAATCCATCAAACTTTGTACTCCGGAAACCGGGGCGGCTTTATTAATGAAGTAGGGAAAGGACATTTCAATATGGCCGGACTCGGCTTCCAGTCGTTCCACCATTTCACTCATCATTTCTTTAAACGATGGTACTGAAATTTCCCGCTCATGATTATTGAGTATTTCAACGAAGCGGGACATGTGCGTGCCTTTGAAATTATGCGGCAGATTCACATACATATTGAAATTGGCAATGGTGTGTTGTTCACCACCGCTGCGATCAAGAATGCGAACCGGATGGCGGATATCCTTGATGCCGACCTTGTTGATCGGAATGTGACGGGTGTCCTCACTGCTCTGGACGTCTTCAATCTGTGTTGATGCCTGGCTCATGCCATTATTCCTCGGTATAGATGACGCAAGCACGGTCGGTTTCCCAGAGGGTCACGCTGGCCACGCGGATTACGTCAGTATTCAATGTTGCTGACAGTTCGCTATATAAATAGGCGGCGATGTTTTCTGCCGTCGGATTCAACTGATCAAAGGGCGGCAACGCATTCAAATCCTGGTGATCCAGCCGGTCGATCAGCTTATTGGTTGCCTGCTTGATCAATTTGAAATCCAGTCCCATGCCAATCTCATCCAGCTTGCTGGCGCTGACCTGCACTTCTACTTTCCAGTTATGTCCGTGGACACGACTACAGGGACCTTCGTAACCACGAAGATGATGGGCGGCGGCAAAATCCGTAAGGATTTTCATTTGATAGCGAGCGGTCATATTTATACTTGACTAAAAGACTAGGACTTTAAGCGACTGTGGCGTGTTTTGCAAGGGGGTGGGCTTCAATAAAATTTTCGATGCGGCGGATTATACCACTTTCGCAGAGATTTGCCTCGGCTAATAACTCTTCACGGCTAGCCTGTTCCAGAAAAACATCCGCTAAGCCCATGTTTAATACAGAAATCGAGTGTTGCCGGGCCATCAGGCATTCGTTCACCGCGCTGCCCGCACCGCCCATAATGGCATTGTCTTCGAGGGTCACCAGCAAATCATGGCTATTAGCCAGTTCCAGCACCAATTCCTCATCTAACGGTTTAATAAAGCGCATATTGGCGACACTGGCTCCCAGTGATTCGGCGGCTTTCAGTGCTTCCGACAGTGGAGCGCCGAATACCAGCAAGGCGATACGCTGGCCTTTGCGCACGATTTCACCCTTGCCCAGGGGCAGAGCGGTCATTTTTTGTTCAACTTGAACACCCGGTCCCTTACCACGCGGATAACGCACCGCCGTTGGGCTATCCAGCTGAAAGCCGGTATAGAGCATCTGCCGGCACTCATTTTCATTGGCAGGAGCCATGATGGTCAGATTAGGAATCGCCCGTAAAAAGCTCAAATCGAAACTGCCCGCATGGGTCGGGCCATCGGGGCCAACCACGCCGGCACGATCAATGGCAAACAGCACCGGCAGATTTTGCAGGGCAACATCGTGGATCAGTTGATCGTAGGCACGTTGCAGAAAAGTCGAATAAATCGCCACCACCGGTTTAAGACCATCACAGGCCATACCGGCAGCCAGGGTCACCGCATGTTGTTCGGCAATGCCCACATCAACATAACGACGCGGATACTGTTTTGAGAAATCTACCAGCCCGGAGCCTTCGCGCATGGCCGGAGTAATGCCAATCAGGCGCTTATCCTGTTTGGCCATATCACAAAGCCAGTCACTAAAGACTTTAGTATAAGTCGGGCTGCTGCCGGTTTTTTGCTCCAGATCGCCGGAGTCCGGATCAAAGCGGCCCACCCCGTGATAGGCACAGGGATTATCTTCGGCTGGCGGGTAACCCTTGCCTTTGGTGGTGACCACATGTAGAAATTGCGGTCCTTTCAAGTGTTTCAGATTCTCGAGAGTTTTCACCAGCGTATCAATATCGTGACCATCGATAGGGCCGATATAGTTGAAACCCAGCTCTTCAAACAGGGTGCCCGGTACTACCATGCCTTTTACATGTTCTTCGGCACGACGAGCCAGCTCCCAGACCGAGGGCATCACCCCCAGCACTTTTTTACTGCCTTCGCGCATAGTCGAATACAGTCGCCCGGAGAGCATGCGCGCCAGATGATTCGACAGGCCGCCAACATTGGGCGAAATCGACATGTCATTGTCATTCAGAATAACCAGCAGATTGGCATCCAGATCACCCGCGTGATTTAGAGCCTCAAAGGCCATACCGGCGGTCAGTGCCCCGTCACCAATGACTGCGATAGCCCGGCGCGAGCTACCGGTTCGAGCCGCCGCCAACGCCATGCCCAGCGCCGCACTGATCGAGGTGCTGGAATGACCAACGCCGAAGGCATCATATTCACTCTCATCACGGTTGGGAAAACCACAAAGACCGTCTTTAATGCGTAATTCCGGCATCCGCTCGCGACGACCGGTTAAAATTTTGTGGGGATAACTCTGATGACCCACATCCCAAACCAACCGATCATCGGGGGTATTATAGATATAGTGCAGGGCAATGGTGAGCTCCACCGTCCCCAGTCCGGCTGATAAATGTCCCCCGGTATTACTCACAGAGCGGATAAGGAACTGGCGTAATTCAGCGCTCAGGGTTTTCAAGTCCGCCAGATTCAGCTCACGCAGGCGGGCGGGATCGTCGATTTGATTGAGGAGCGGGAAGTCGCTGGCTTCGGGCATGGATGGCTGGATTCTATGACTACATTGAATGGAGCCATCGATCTTCTTCTTATTGCGCTCAGGTTGCAAGTAAATCGTGAGCTTAAGTGACATAAATGTGAAAATTTTCTCCCAAGCTATTTTTCTATCCCGGCATTCCCGAGTTTGACGGCTACCCGACTCAATGTTACCTTGCAGGCATATTCAGGTGTTCCCGAAGTGAGGTACTCAAACGAAGTCCTCGGGAATGAAACGAGAAGCCGGTGCGTGACATGCTCTGTGTCAACAATCCCGGCGCTGCCCCCGCAACGGTAGACGAGTAAAAATCTGCAAAATGCCACTATGTGCTGACATGGGAAGGTGCAGATCAGGATAATTTCCACTCGTGAGCCCGGAGACCGGCCTGAAAATAGATTTTTTGACACTGCGGAGGGCGGGTTGTCAGAAAGAAAATTCTGATGTTTTCTTTCTCCGCTGTCCTCTGTATTTGATCGTTTATTTTGACAAATTCACGCTAAGCCGTTGAGGAGAATAATTATGAATTTATCCGCCACTACTCGTGCCACCTCGCTCACTCCTGCCTCCCGTCTACCCGCCGCTATCGGTGCATCGATATTAGGCCTGTTTATTTTATTCGGTGTCGGCTTTGCCCAGGGCCAGGGCGATATGTTCCACAATGCCGCTCATGACACACGCCATACCATGGTTTTTCCCTGTCACTGATTTGCTAGCTCGGGCAATCGCTACGGGCAGGAAAAATTATTATGTTTCGTATTTTTATTTTCGCCGCGCTGCTGGCCGGTGTGGGGGCGGGCTTGCTGCTCACGGGTGTTCAGCAATGGCAGGTAACGCCGCTTATCCTCGCGGCTGAAAAATTTGAAGCTCCGGCTGAAGCACAGCATAGCCATGAAGCACCCGCTCATTCACACGAACAGGCACATGAGCACGATGCCGGTGCATGGAGTCCCGCCGAGGGTGCCGAGCGAATTGTATTCACCCTGTTTTCCAACGTGCTGGCCGGAATTGGTTTTGCCTTAGTTATGCTCGCGGGCATGAATCTGCGTGGCCATAGCGGTTGGCAGAAAGGTCTGTTGTGGGGACTGGCCGGCTATCTTGTTTTTTTCATTGCGCCCTCACTAGGCCTGCATCCAAAAGTTCCCGGCACCGCAGGTGCGCCATTAGCTGAACAACAACTGTGGTGGATCTCTACCGTTGCTGTTTCGGCTGCTGGGCTGGCCTTATTAGCCTTCGGTCGTAGCCTGTTGCTACGCGCAATGGCCATCGTATTACTGGCCATGCCGCACATATTCGGCGCACCCCTGCCTGAAGTGGCCAGCAGTCTGGTTCCTCTACAATTAAGTAATGATTTTATTCTTGCTACAACGATTGCCAATGCCATTTTCTGGATTGTCCTTGGCAGTCTGGCGGGTCAGTTTTTACAGTTCTTTATGCGGCCGCCATTATCCACAGCAGACAGTTTTGCAAATTCATGAATACGCAGGATGCAAATACGGCTGATGCGCGGCATCGCCAGCGCATGCAACGCAAAAAAGAAGTGGTTGATGCCGGCATTGCCCGAGCCACGGAGAAGCGCGGTATCATCATCGTCCACACCGGCAATGGCAAAGGTAAAAGCAGTGCCGCCTTTGGTATGGTGGCTCGGGCCTTAGGCCATGATCTAAACGTCGCCGTCATTCAATTCAGCAAGGCCAGCAACAGCACCGGCGAAGAATTATTTTTCCGCAAAGTACCTGAGCTGGCCTACCATGTGATGGGTGAAGGTTTTACCTGGGAAACTCAGGATAAAGAACGGGATCGGCGTGCTGCCGTTGCCGCCTGGGACAAGGCCTGCGAATACCTTGCCGATCCCAGCTATGATTTAATCGTCCTCGATGAACTCAACATCATCCTCAAACATCAGTACCTGCCCATGGATTCCGTACTGGCATCATTGCAGCAACGTCCTGCCATGCAGCATGTGATCATTACCGGCCGCGCCGCGCGTCCTGAATTAATTGCCATCGCTGATACCGTCACCGACATGCTCAATGTGAAACACGCCTACAAAGCTGGTGTCTGTGCACAAAAGGGGATCGAGCTATGAGCACACGCCAGTGTCCGACTTTACTGATCAGCGCACCGGCTTCCGCTCAGGGTAAAACCACGATCACCGCCGCCCTCGCCCGGCATTATCGTCAACAGGGTAAAAACGTTCGAGTATTTAAAATCGGCCCCGATTTTCTCGACCCGATGATTTTAGAACAGGCTTCGGGTCAGCCTGTTTACCAACTTGATCTCTGGATGTGTGGCGAACAACACTGTCGGCAACTCTTATATAAGGCGGCTGGTGAATCCGATCTAATTTTAATCGAAGGGGTGATGGGGCTGTTCGACGGCACCACCTCCAGTGCTGATTTGGCCGAGCTATTTGGTATTCCGGTACTCGCTATTATCAATGCCACCGCCATGGCACAAACCTTTGGCGCACTAGCCCACGGACTGGCCACGTATCGAGTCGGCCTGCCTTTT
>UOFY01000011.1_pt1 | contig 40707 bp, 40 predicted proteins | sample 1990141 | NCBI WGS metagenome assembly UOFY01 (sample SAMEA4728526, study PRJEB27164) | hydrothermal vent metagenome | biome: marine basaltic hydrothermal vent biome; feature: marine hydrothermal vent; material: mineral | place: Pacific Ocean | collected 2011-06-14/2011-07-23 | depth 1741 m | reverse complement strand
AATTGTTTATCCGCAATAGTGATGGAACGGGAAAGACAAAAGTCAGTAGCGGACTCAGCAATTCTAAAGCCCTTGATTTTAACTGGTCTACTGATAACACTCGCCTGGCCTTCAATGAGGGCCCTGTTGGTCGCCGTAGCATCGCCGATAAACTTTACGTTAATAGCGTCAATGGAAATAGTCTGTTGCAGGTAAACAGCACAATGACTAACCGCATTACAGCGTTTAGTTACATAAAATAAATCACCCGCCGCAAATTGCAGGTTCAGCTTTAGCCGTACCGGTACGGCTAAAGCCGAACCTACAGTTCAGATATCATTCTCAACTTTAAAGGCGTTGAGCATGATATCCAAACCAACCTGCCGGGCACCGTGGTTCAGAGCATCATAGATGTCCTGCTCGCTACAACCCAAATCACGCAGTTTCTGTAAATCTGTCTGACTCGCCGCATGCGCATCCACTACCGCATCAAGCACAAACAACAACAGGGCTTTCTCTTTTTCATCCAGCGGTGCTTTAGTGGGATCGGCTCGGATCACGGCCACTTGATCAGCCGGCACGCCGGCTTCATTTATCAGCAGTGCCGTGTTCAGATTAATGCAATACTCGCAATCCACTTTTTGCGACACCAGCAAGCGAATCAGCGTAGTTAATACTCGGGATAAACTGGGATGCTGAATGTAATAACCAATATATTCCCACTGTTGTTGCAACATCTGCGGACTAACACTGGAGAGTTTAAAAGCATTGGGGATAAAACCGATCTGTTGTTCAATCGACTTATACATCTCCGCAACCTGACCCTCGGCCTGTTCTGGTGCAACGGTGTTTAAAATACTCATATTCGATTCCCTGTATTGATTAAAAGAGACTTGATAATATGTGGTTTTAATATATGATCAAGAACATATTAAAATAATATACCAGGATATCTCCATGCCCTATTCCAGCGAACACAAACAAAAAAGCAGGGACAAAATTCTCGACAGCGCACTGAAACTGTTTACCCATCATGGTTATGACAATGTCTCGATCGATCAGCTGATGGAACATGCCGGGCTAACCCGCGGGGCATTTTATGCCCATTTTAAAAATAAAAGTGACATCTATGCCGAGGCCATTCTTGCCGCACTCAAACACGGCGAGACCCTGCTGGCTCAAGCTGATGGCACCAGCAACCAACAATGGCTGGAGGAATTATTTTTAACCTATCTGAGCCATGAGCATGTTAACCGGCAAGCGCCCTCCTGCCCGCTAGCCTTCCTTGCTACCGACGTTGCCAACCGTGAAGCACCGGCTCGCAAGGCCTATACGGCGGTGTATAAAAAACTGAATCAGCTCATCAAGAGTAAACTGATGAAAGACAAACTTGAAGATAATACCAGCTTCGCCATCACTGCAATGATGATCGGCGGCGTAGCTTTAGGGCGCGCACTGAATGAAACTGAAACCGTCGATCAAGTGCTCGATAGCTGTCGTCAAACCGCCATGCGTTTACTGGTAGAAAGCGAATAAACGTATCCCGCAATTGGTTCCCGATAAATAATAATCTCGGCTCATCAACTTGCTTAATGACTTACTATTCTGACTTTGATCCTGACAAACTGTAATACCGGCATTCATGTTGTACACAGTTGATGTCAGTAATGAACGTTATTTAAATAATGTCCTTACTGTACTGATGGATTAGTGTTGCCTCATCGGTTTAACCCGCCAGTAATATTGAATGACAGGACGACATTTCAATTAAATTCGGAGAGCGTTAAATGATAACAATGAAAATAAAATATCACCTCATGATTGCCGCACTGTTGCTCGGTGTTTCATCTGCCCAGGCACACGACAATAAAAAACAGGTGGAACCGATTGAGTTACTAATCGACTTTAAAATCGAAGGCCATTTCACCGGCTTTACGCCGACAGGCATTCCGGTTTACACCATTGGCGGGCCAGGCTAAGCGCCTAAAAAGATTTTCAAATCCGGTGAAATCTCCGACCCCATAAAAACCGAACGTCAAGTCACGGTACTGGACGGCGCACAGATCACCTTTAGCGGCGCACCCACGGATCCCGTTCTTAATTTCACCTGCCTGCCCGGCAGTTGCAATATGGCCTTTGCCGATGGCTCGGTGCTCACCTCCGATGCCGGTGTGCCACTAACCGGCCGTGCAGCCAACCTTTGGGGCCCGGTGATCAAGAGTCCCGATTTTGATCCGCTTAATGGCATTACTCCCATTCGCATACTCGGCTGTGGCGGACTTAAAGAGATAGCGGGCAAAGGTAAGTACGCTGGCATGGTGGGCTCCATCTGCTTTAATGGTGTGCTTAATTTTAATCAGAATGATACATCTGTACTCACCGGCTCATCCAAATGTACCATCACTCTGCACACCCCCGCTAATCCCGGCTCCATCCCCTGACAACTGTGCAGCAAAATTCTGGTAACATAAAAACGGAGTCATTGGCTCCGTTTTTATGTTACTGATATTCTATAGCCCACAAAGGGAATAGACACGACATGCAGATCCGAACCGGTGACATTGCCCACTTCGCCTGGCGCGCATTAAAAGGCTATCCGGCACGCACCCTGTTAATGCTGCTCGCCATGGCCATTGGTGTGGCGGCAGTGGTCATGCTCACCGCACTGGGCGACGGTGCGCGCCGCTATGTCACCGATGAGTTTGCCTCACTGGGTACAAATTTGATTATTGTTCTGCCTGGCTATTCAGAAACAAGCGGCATCAATCCCACCACCCTGATGGGTGAAACCCCCCGCGATCTCACGCTTAATGATGCACAAAGCCTGCTGCGCTCACATCAGGTGCGGCGTATCTCTCCCATCAATGTCGGTTCGGTCAATGCCAGTGCTGGGGGACGCAGCCGTGAGGCGGTGATCATCGGCAGCAACTACGATCTGCTGCCTCTGCGCCACTGGGAAATGGCACAGGGACAATTTCTGCCGCAGAACGATCTGGATCGTGCCACCCCGGTCTGCGTGATTGGCAGCAAAATTCGTAAGGAGCTATTCGGTTCCACTCCCGTGTTAGGCAAATGGCTGCGCCTGGGCGATCGACGCTTCCGGGTTATCGGTGTACTCGCCTCCGAAGGGCGTTCCATCGGTGTCGATGTACAGGATACGATCATAATCCCGGTGGCCTCGGCACAACAATTGTTCAACACCGCCTCATTATTTCGGATCATGGTTGAAGCCCGCAGCCGTGCAGAAATTGAAAGCGTAAAACAATTTGTCACCGAGACCCTGAAAACCCGTCATCAAGGCAAACGTGATGTTACGGTTATCACTCAGGATGCAGTACTCGCGACCTTCGATAAAATTCTCAGCGCACTCACTTATGCCATGGGTGGTATTGCCGCCATTAGTCTGGCAGTGGCCGGAATCTTGATCATGAATGTGATGCTAGTGGCGGTTTCCCAGCGCACGGCTGAAATCGGTCTGCTTAAAGCACTGGGTGCCGCTCCCCGACAGATTATTCTGCTGATTCTGTCTGAAGCCATCCTGCTCTCGGCACTGGGCGCAACTCTCGGACTGCTACTTGGCGAGCTAGGCAATGCGGCCCTGCGCTATGCCTTTCCCGAACTGCCCGCCTATGCACCCATCTGGGCCATCATTGCCTCGGTAAGCGTGGCACTGAGCGCGGGATTATTATTTTCTCTACTCCCTGCTCGTCGCGCCGCCCAGCTGGATCCGGTGCTGGCTTTGTCAGGACGATGAGTTAATGTTCAAAATCCTGTTCATTATCAAACTTCACGTTCGTGGTGAGCCCTTCGGCTTCGCTCAGGAGAGCCTTGTCGAACCATGAATGTAAAATCTATATTTAACCCTGCTCACCCTTCGACAAGCTCAGGGCGAACGGATATAACTAGCCAGGGACTTAGAGCATTTATTTAGACTATGCACAACCGCGATTACCTCAATCTCACCCTGCGCTCTCTTGTCGATCATCGCCTGCGCAGCTTTCTCACCGCATTAGGCATTGGTGTCGGTATTGCTGCGGTGGTTTTACTGACCTCTATCGGTGAAGGCATTCACCGCTTTGTGCTCTCGGAGTTCACCCAGTTTGGTACCAACCTGGTGGCCATCAATCCCGGCAAGGCGACGACCAGCGGCGGCAGCATGGGGGTGTTCGGTAGCGAACGGCCACTGAGTATCGACGATGCCAGCGCACTCGAACGCCTTCCTTATGCCCGTGCTGTGGTGCCCTTTGTACAGGGTAATGCCGAAGTTGAAGCGGGTAACCGACGGCGACGAACCACGGTCTATGGGGTCGGCCCGGCTATGCCCGAAGCCTTCAGCATGGCAGTTAAATCTGGACGCTTCCTGCCCGCAGATGATCCCACAACACCGCGCGCCTTTGCCATACTCGGCAGCAAGCTGCGCAAGGAATTATTCAGTGATACGAATCCGCTCGGTCAGCGCATTACCGTGGGGGGGAGTCGTTATCGTGTCATCGGGGTAATGCAGTCCAAGGGTACGGTGCTGGGCTTTGATCTGGACGATACCGTATATATTCCTGCCGCCCGTGCCATGGCCCTGTTTAATCGTGACAGCCTGTTTGAAATCGACGTGCTCTATGCTGAAAATGCACCACTGGACAAAGTTGTAAGCGGTATTCAGCGCATCCTTGAGGCCCGCCACGGCCGTGATGATGTGACCATTACCACCCAGCAACAGATGCTGGATGTACTTGGCTCGGTGCTCAACGTGCTGACCTTCGCAGTGGCCGCCATCGGCGGCATCTCACTGCTGGTAGGGGCGATTGGCATCGTCACCATCATGACCATTGCCGTAAACGAACGCCGCCGTGAAATTGGCCTGCTACGCGCGCTGGGTGCCAGTCGTAATCAGATCCTCGGTCTGTTTCTCGGCGAAGCGATCATTCTTGCCGCCATCGGCGGATTCAGTGGACTCGCACTCGGCCTGGGGCTCGCACAATTATTGAACCTGTTACTCCCCGCGCTACCGGTGCACACCCCCTGGCTCTATGTGCTGCTGGCCGAAATCAGCGCCGTCTTGATCGGGCTTGTGGCCGGTGTCCTGCCGGCCCAACGCGCCGCGAAACTAGACCCAGTCGAAGCCCTGCGCGCAGAATAATAATTGTCGACCCGCTCACAATAACCCCACTGTCACTAAAGTTTTTAATTTCTACCGCCGATAAAAAGTACAGAAAGAGTTTTCTGGTATTTTTACTTTAAATAACAATGGCCTGGAAAAATGAATACATTACTAGTCTTTTTAGCCGTTTCCATTCTACTGCTCTCAGCCTGCGCCGTGCCCCCTGAAAAAGCCTACCATGGCCCGGAGAAATCCGCACAGCAACTCTCAATGATTGGCTGCGGCAAAAATATCAGTATTAAGGCGATAGATGATAACCGGGGGTATAGCGGTACTGATTTTAACTGTGATCATCTGGTTCTACCCGGCACCCATACAGTCACATTTCAATATTATAGAACCGCCAATGAAATCGGTTCGAATTATCGATACAACTACAATGAAGAATACACCGTAAAATTCTATACCCATGAAAATCACAAGTACGAATTAATGGGGGCTTATAATTCAAGAAACAGCAACTGGAATTTCTGGCTTTTACACAGGGATGAGCATGACAGAATAATCAAACAGGGAGTCAGCCATACTTTTATAAGAAATAGAATTAGCTTTGGGCACCGAACCGCTGTTTCAGCCTTGAATTTTTAACTAAATAGCGGTTCCAAATGCCAGTACACTTTAAGACTTGCCGTTCGTCCTGAGATTTATAAAAAGCATTCACCGCAGAGGACACAAAGGTCACTGAGTTAAGGATGCTGGCGGGTATCGCTTATGCAGGTATGACTGAAGGGTACCTACCGCGCATCACCCCCCCCCGTTCGTCCTGAGCCTGTCGAAGGAAGCCTGTCGAAGGAAGCCCGTCGAAGGAAGTCCGTCCGAAGGATAATAATATTAAACACTCAATTCACAGTACTTCCACGCTCATCAATGAATATTTTATAGATAACAACAAAAATGACTGCAGCGGGCTTTTAAACATACGACAAAACCACCGTCGTCACGATAGTAAACGATCGATCATCCCTTCAGCCTGTGCCTCATAGCCACCACCAAACATATTGAAGTGATTGAGAATATGATAAAGATTGTACAGCGTTTTGCGTGACACATACCCACGATGCAATGGCCAGACTTCCTCATAGGCCGTATAGAAGGCCGATGAAAAACCACCGAATAATTCAGTCATAGCAATATCAGTTTCCCGGTCGCCATAATACACCGCCGGATCAAAAATCACCGCCTCCCCGTTTTGGGTAAATGCATAATTACCTGACCAGAGATCACCATGCAGCAGGGAAGCTTGCGGCTGATAATCAATAAATAAAGCGGTAAAACTCTCCAGTAATTTCTCACCTTTTTTAAGTAAGGCCGAACCGGCATTATTTTTAGCAGCCAGCTGCAACTGCACTCCCAGACGCTGTTCACGCCAGAAACTCACCCAGTCTGCCACTAACGTATTTATCTGCAGCGTTGATCCAATCGTATTATTCTGCTGCCAGCCAAACCTGGCCTGGGTGTGCTGATGTAAATGTGCCAGTTGCCGCCCAAATTTCGCCATCGATCCACTGCCACCCAGTGACAATTCTTCCATTACAATAAAAGCCTGTCCATCAGCAATCCCCGTGCACAGGGGGGATGGTGTACGAATGGCCTGCACCTGTATCAGTTCACGCAAGCTCTCGGCTTCGGCCTCAAACATCGACAGGCGATCCGCCTGGTTGAGTTTGACAAAATAATTCTTACCCGTACCCCCCTGCAAACGAAAAGCGGAATTAATACAACCTCCACTCACCCCCTGTTTTGTCTGTAGCGTAAACGACTCGCCACTGACAGTAGAAATTTGTTGTCCGATGTCACCCCATAAATCCATGCCTATGCCTCAAAAACAAGATTAACAATATTATCTGAAGATTGAACCGCAGAGGATGCAGAGAAAAGCGTTCAATTCCTCTACGCCCTCCACGGTAAATATATTATGGTAAATATGTTTTAGCCATTTACTGCTATTTTTATAATATGCCTGCCAAGAATGAATTCTCTCATGCCTGATGCGCTAAACAAACTCATGATCCTGCAACAACTGGGCTCGGCGCTGGCTCTCGGTCTGCTGATTGGGTTAGAACGTGGCTGGCACATGCGCAAACAAAGTGATGGCGAGCGGGTGGCCGGGCTGCGCACCTACGGCCTGATCAGTCTACTGGGTGGGATCTTCGCACTACTAGCGCAACAGATCGATATGCTGCTGCTGGGCTTCGGATTTATCGGTCTGGTGATGGTTACCATTGCCGCATACTATCAACGCATCAGTGAACAGAACGACATTGGGATTACCAGCGTCATTGCTATTTTGCTGACCTTCCTGCTCGGTGCGCTGTGCACGCTAGGGCTAGTCCATATCGCCGCCCCGGTTGCTGTTATTATTGCCCTGCTGATGAGTTTCAAACCCGTATTACACCAGTTTTTACGCAAACTGAAACACATCGAATTCTATGCGGTATTAAAAATGCTGCTGATTTCCGTGGTCATTCTACCCGTACTCCCTAACCGCACGTTCGATCCCTGGGATGCGCTCAACCCTTATCAAATCTGGTGGATGGTCGTCCTGATCGCCGCGATTTCCTTTGTCGGTTACTTTGCAATAAAAATCACCGGCACCCGCCAGGGTATGTTGATTACCGGCATCTTTGGCGGCCTGGCCTCATCTACCGCTGTAACGCTACATCTCTCACGCCTGACACATGAACAGCCCGACGATACCAATGCCGCCGCTGCAGGCATTCTTGCCGCCTGTGCCACTATGTTTCCGCGCCTGCTCATCATCACCTATATTTTTAACCCCTTGCTCGGCCAGCAACTATTATTCCCTGTGTTACTGATTGCCAGCCTGATCTATCTACTCACCGTCGTCTTCTGGTATCAGTCGAAAACTAAAAAATACCACACCCAACAATCAGCTCAACCCCCACTACACAACCCGTTTCAACTCGCCAGTGCCCTGCAGTTCGGTCTATTGCTGGCAATGATCATGCTGCTCTCCCGGCTAATGGTGAATTATTTTGGTGATTCCGGTATCTACCTGCTCGCGGCCGCCTCCGGTATTGCCGATGTTGATGCCATCAGCCTCTCAATTACCCAGATGAGTCTGCAACAACTGCCGCTGGAAATTGCTGCACGCGCCATCCTGCTGGCCGCAATCATCAACAGTATGGTGAAAACCAGCATTGCCTTTTTTGCAGGCAACCGCCAATTGGGCGGGCGCATCATAGTCGGGTTAATGCTGCCGATTACCATTGCTATGCTAATTTTCTGATAGACAAGCTATTCAAACTCAGCCTTTTCGACTTCCAACACGGCCAGACTGATATGTCGCCCCACCTCTTCATCAAAACCAGACCAGTCTTTATAGGCTCCAAGCAGGGTAACAATATCTCTTTTCATTTCAAAATCAGCCAGTCCTTCTTCATATAGCACCGCGACCCGCTGATAGAGAGTCGCCAGATATTTTTTATAGTCCGTAACAACCTGTCGATCACCGCTTGGTCCATGTCCTGGCACAAAATGTTTCACCCCGGTTGCCAATGCCACATCCAGTGCGGCAATATTGCCGCGGAAACTGCCGTCATCCATGCGCCCGATACGATTGACCAGAGCATTATCACCTAAAAAGAGTATCGAATCCTCGACCACCTCGATCATCATATCGGTATAGCTGTGTGCCCCAGGCGGACTATGCATGCGAAAGGTGATGCCAGCACTTTTAAAGCTCGTCCCATTTTCCATGGCTCTGCCGGGAATCACCGCTAGTGTTCCCTTGCTCAGGCCCTCGGTTAAGCGTTCCATGTTTGCCACCCAGAGATCGGCCTCTCCGGCCTTTGCCTTTTTAATCATCAGCGGGTGTGCCATAAATACGACATCCGGAAAGACCTCGGCAAAGGCCTGATTGCCCAACCAGTGATCACCATGTATATGAGAGTTCAGCACATGAGTGACGGGCAGCGAAGTCTGTTTGCGGATTTGACGCAACACCATGCGCCCTGATTCCAGCGTTGAACCGGGATCAATCACCACCACCCCGACTTTACTAATCACAAAAGCCGGATTATTCATAAAGCCCTGATTCTCTTTGGAGGGCAATCCCAACGGGCCATGGATCACCCAGGTATGTTCAGCCACTTTTTTTGCGGGGTAATCCGGTAAAGCGGCCCACAAATTTGCTGAGATCAAACCCAGCAGCATAAAGAGCCATAAAAAAGGTCGTAGAATAAAATGTCCTGACATTATTTTTCTCCATTAAAAATGAGTCCAGACAAACTAACGCGGGCAAAACAAAGATACAAGCTATAGACATGGATGCGGTATGCTAAGCATTTATTCTCAATGAATACCGAGCAATTAGTGGCTAATTTGCCCCATCTAGCATAGGAAATACCCGAATGACAAGCCCAATTCCGGAATTATTTACACGCTTATGCACAGCCCTTGCAGGAACAACAACTTAGCCGTCAAAAAACAGTAACAAAACGGTAAAACTCTAAAAAAACAGTGTAAGCCGTTGATATTAAAAAGTTAAAATTAACGCACAAAAACTGTTCACTTTAACAAAAATGTAATAATCATCAGGCATCGGGCAGGTTTACCCCATGTCATCCACAGACTTATCCACAGCTTCTGTGGATAAAGTGAGAATCCATGACCATACAAAGACTTAGGGCAATAATTCTAGAATGATTTTGCAAATCACGGCTAACTCATCCTTTTTCCTTACTGTTTTAATACGGTTAATTACTAACAAATATTCAGCGAGATTTCAGCTTTGAATACGTCCTCTTCCCGGCTGATTTTACACATGGCAATCCCCGGCCCACTGCGCCGGATTTTTGATTATCTGCCACCGGCTCACTGTTCACCCGCACAATTACAGCCCGGTGTGCGTCTGCGCGTACCATTTGGCCAACGCCAGTTAATCGGCGTTTTACTGGCGATCAGTGATAACAGCGATATCTCACTAAAAAAACTACGCTGTGCTGAGGCACTACTCGATACTCAGCCCATTTTGCCAGAAGAACTGCTGAATCTGATGCAGTGGGCCAGCCGCTACTACCAATATTCCATGGGTGAAGTGATTCTCGGCAGCCTGCCCTCCTTGCTACGACAGGGGCACGAAGCCCAGCCATCATCCGCAACATTCTGGCAGCTCACCCCGGCGGGGGAGGAATACAATCCGAATACGTTAAAACGCGCCCCAAAACAGGTGGCACTACTACAGATCTTAAAACATCAGCCCAACGGACTTGATGCACCGGCACTGAATCAGCAGCAAACAAACTGGCGGGCAAGTATGAAGCGTCTGCTGGAAAAAGGCTGGGTCACGCAGGAAGAGCGCGCTTTTAGCCCAAACGCACCATCAGCCAATGCCACCAGCAAAAAAGACAAACGGGTACTCAATCCCGCGCAGCAACTCGCGGTCGATGCCATCACTGCCACGCTCACTCGCTACCAGTGTCACCTGCTCAATGGCATCACTGGCAGTGGTAAAACCGAAGTTTATTTACAGGTGATCCAAAAAGTTCTGGATGCTGGTCAACAGGTGCTGGTACTGGTGCCAGAGATCGGCCTCACCCCGCAATTGATTCAACGCTTTCGTAAACGTCTGAATAGCCATATTGCCCTGCTACATTCCGCTCTCAACGATCGGCAACGCCTGAATAACTGGCTGGCCTGCAGTAAAAATGAGGCGAAGGTGTTGATTGGCACGCGCTCGGCACTGTTTACGCCCCTGCCTTCACTCGGCCTGATCATTCTCGATGAGGAACATGATCTATCTTTCAAGCAGCAGGACAGTTTTCGCTATAACGCCCGCGATCTGGCCATTGTGCGTGCGCAAAAAGCCGGCATTCCTATCGTTCTCGGCTCAGCCACACCTTCGCTGGAAAGCCTGCACAATGTAGCCCAACAACGTTCGCAAATGCTGTCCCTGCCCGAGCGTGCCGGTGAAGCCCAGCTGCCCGATCTGCGCCTGCTCGATATTCGCCACCAGAAACTCGATCAGGGTCTTAGCGCCCAGCTATTAAACAGCGTGCAGCAACATCTTGAAGCCAGGGGTCAGGTACTGCTATTTCTTAACCGGCGCGGCTTCGCCCCGGTATTGATGTGTCATGACTGTGGCTGGCACGCACGCTGTCTACGTTGTGATGCCCACCTCACCGTGCATCACGGGCAGCAGCAACTACGCTGTCATCACTGTGGCTCGCAACGCCGCATTAATCCCCACTGTCCGGACTGCAATAGCGAAAGTCTACATTTTATGGGCGCAGGTACCGAGCGCGTGGAGGAAGCATTAACGACCCGCTTCCCCACGGTACGAGTGCTGCGCATCGACCGTGACAGCACCCGTCGTAAAGGCAGCCTCGATGCAATGCTGGAAGAAATTCAGCGGGGCGAACCGGTGATTTTAGTCGGCACCCAGATGCTGGCCAAGGGCCATCACTTTCCCAACGTGACCCTGGTAGGGATGCTCGATGCAGATTATGGTTTGTTCAGCTCAGACTTTCGCGCCAGCGAACGCATGGGGCAACTTTTATTACAGGTCGCCGGACGTGCCGGGCGCGCCGAGCGTGCCGGTGAAGTGCTGATTCAAACACATCAACCCGATAATCCCTTGTTGTATTTTCTACTCCAGCATGATTATTCCCGTTTCTCGCAGGCACTCTTAAAAGAACGCGCCGAAACTGAATTACCGCCCTACAGCCACCTTGCCCTGCTGCGTGCAGAAAGTCCTGACACTACCGCCGCAATGCAGTTTTTACAGGACGCCAAACAACAGGCGGCATTAATTCAATCACAACTGCTGGCCTTCGGCCCCCTGCCCGCACCAATGGAACGCCGCGCCGGACGCTTTCGCGCCCAGTTATTATTTCAGCATCATCAACGAGGCGAATTACAACAGTGGCTGGCACAACTGATGCCGGTTCTGGAAAAGCTGAAAAGCGCGCGCAAAGTGCGCTGGTCGATCGATGTCGATCCGATGGAAATGTATTAACGTTATAAAACCCGTAGATACAAGGTTGGCGCTGAATAAAATGAAGCCCAACAGGAAACCCGGCAATAGCTAATATTTGTGCACCCTGTTGGGCTTCATTTTATTCAGTGCCAACCTGCATTTTGAGATATCACGGGTATATACTGGCAAATACAAAAATAACCCCTGGAGATTCACAACATGAAATTTATGCAAACACTTGGCCTCGTCACCCTGCTGGCCATAAGCAACATCAGTTATGCCGAGATGGACTCACATGAGGCGATGCCGATGGAATGTAAACAGAAACACGGTGGTATGATGAGTCCTGAAAAAATGGCCAAAATGAAAGAAATGCAGCAGAAGCGACAACAGCACATGCAAAAAATGGAACAACACCTGGCCAATATCGAAGCCCTGTTAAAAGAACTGGTGGAATTACAAAAGAAAAAATAAGTTCTAATTAAGTACTCCCGCATCACCCGATTCCCACATAAATGTAGGAACCGGGAATCTGAGCTGAACCAACAACGCTTAAAAAACAATAAATAATCTGGCACTGGAGGCAACGATGTCCGAAGCCATCACACAAAAACAATCCATGCTCACTCTGCTTATTGCACTGGCCGCACTGGTGGTCATCATTGCCGGGATGCGTGCGATTGTGCCGATCCTGGTACCTTTTTTATTGTCCGTCTTCATCGCCGTGGCCTGTCGCTCACCGATGAGCTGGCTAACCCGGCACAAAGTACCTGCCTCGCTCGCGGTGCTTATTGTCATCACCGGACTGATGATTGCCTTTTTCCTTACCGCCCTGTTCGTGGGCAGTTCACTCAGTGATTTCACCCGCACCCTGCCGCAGTATCAGGACAAGCTACATGGACTCACGGCAAGTCTGCTGAATACCATGCAACAACGGGGCATGGACACCTCCGGGCTCGATCTCGAAAGCATTATCGATCCCAGCGCCGTGATGCGACTGGTGCAGTCACTGCTGGGCAGTTTGGGTAAGGTACTGAGCAATACTTTTTTAATTCTCCTGACCATTGTTTTTATTCTGCTGGAAGCCTCCAGTTTTCCAGCCAAGCTTCAAGCCATGCCCGGCCATACTGAAGCTTCGATGGCACGCTTTCAGCGTATTATCAGTGGTGTTAATGATTACATCGCAATCAAATCCGTGATTAGTCTGGGCACGGCGGTACTGGTCACCCTGGCGCTATATATTATTGGTGTGGACTACCCCGTGCTCTGGGGCTTCCTCGCCTTTTTACTTAACTTTATTCCTAATATCGGCTCTATTATCGCCGCTGTACCTGCCGTGCTACTGGCACTGATTCAGCTGGGCGCAGGAGCAGCTGGGGCGACCGCGCTGGTATACCTGCTGGTTAATTTCATCATAGGCAACTTCGTCGAGCCCCGCCTGCTCGGACGTGGAGTCGGCCTCTCCACCTTGATTGTATTCCTGTCACTGATTTTCTGGGGCTGGTTACTGGGGCCGGTGGGCATGCTGTTATCGGTACCCCTGACCATGACCCTGAAAATTGCCCTGGAAGCCAATACCCAAAGTCGTTGGCTGGCGATCTGGCTAGGCGAGCAGCCTCGGCTGTAAGTTCGACTTCAGTCGAACCAGTACGGCGAAAGCCGTACCCACATAACCGATACCCGCCAGCCCTCTTAACGCGGTGACCTCCGCGTCCTCTCGGCAACTGCTCCTGCGTTGCTCTACCTCCTGCGTCCATGCAGTCGTGTGGTAAAAACTTTTATAAATTCAGGCTTTTCTCTGCTAACCTCCGCATCCTCTGCGGTAAATGCTTTTTTATAAATCCCAGGCTTCCTTCGACAGGCTTCCTTCGACAGGCTTCCTTCGACAGGCTCAGGACGAACGGGATTGACGCTGATACGCGGTAAGTTTTATTGTATTCGACTTCAGCCAAGCCTGTGGCGAATGACTCGTATAGCCCGTTCAAAGGCATGTTCGGGCAAAGTAAGTGTCGGTGAGCACAAAAACCGTGCCCACCCTGCCGAGCTTTTGTAGTAATATCCCGCCTCATATTCTATTCACAATCCAAATTTCTAACGACGACACAAAGACACAACCTTGAAACACGCGATCAAAACCATGCTCCAGCAAGCACTGCAGAGCCTTAAACAATCGGGCGCACTGCCGGATGATGCCAATCCGTCGATACAGGTTGAACGAACCCGCGATTCTGCCCATGGTGACTTTGCGAGCAATCTGGCGATGATGCTGGCCAAACCTGCGCGCAAAAAGCCACGTGACATTGCAGAAGATCTGGTCGCCGCCCTGCCCGCTTCCGAGACCGTGATCAAAATTGAAATTGCCGGCCCCGGCTTTATCAACTTTTACCTAAGCCCACAGGCTTTTCAGGCTGTGGTGCCGACCATTCTTGAGGCGGGTGATAACTTCGGGCGCAGCACTCAGGGTGCAGGTAAACGGGTGCAGGTGGAGTTTGTTTCCGCCAATCCTACCGGCCCCCTGCATGTGGGTCATGGCCGAGGCGCGGCCTACGGCGCGACCGTGGCCGATTTACTGGCCGCCATGGGATACGACGTCCATCGTGAATATTACGTCAACGATGCCGGTCGACAAATGGACATACTCGCCGCCAGCGTCTGGCTGCGTTATCTGGAACTCGCGGGTGAAGAACTGCCATTTCCAGTCAACGGTTACAAGGGCGACTATGTCTGGGATGTGGCCGCCAAGCTGCATCGTGAAAACGGGGATCGCTTTCGTCATGCCTGGTCTGAGATTACGGCTAAGCTGCCTGATGATGAGTGTGACGGTGGCGACAAGGAAAAATACATCGATGCGCTAATCACGCAGGCAAAAGACTTACTCGGTGCTGACGACTATCGCTTCGTCTTCGATACCGGGCTGGATTACATACTCGCCGACATTCGTGATGATCTTTCGCACTTCAATGTGAATTACGAACACTGGTTTTCCGAACGCTCACTGACCGAAACCGGTGCAGTGACCCGCGCGGTCGAACGGCTGGAGAAAAGCGGCCACGTCTATGAAAAAGACGGTGCAAAATGGTTTCGCTCATCCGACTTTGGCGATGAAAAAGATCGGGTGCTGGTACGCGACAATGGCCAGTCCACTTATTTTGCTTCTGACATTGCCTATCACATGGATAAACTGGAGCGCGGTTTTGAGCGGGTGATCGACATCTGGGGTGCAGATCACCATGGCTATGTGCCACGGGTGAAAGCTGCGATGCAGGCGGTAGGTGATGATCCCGACAAGCTTGACGTGTTGCTGGTACAGTTCGCCGTGCTTTATCGCGGCGGTGAAAAAATGCAGATGTCCACTCGCTCCGGCCAGTTTGTCACTCTGCGCGAGTTGCGTAAGGAAGTCGGCTCAGATGCCGCACGTTTTTTCTATGTAATGCGTAAGTGCGAACAGCACATGGACTTTGATCTGGAACTGGCCAAGTCCCGATCCAATGATAATCCGCTGTACTATATTCAGTACGCCCATGCGCGGGTGGCCAGCGTTTTCCGCCAGCTTGAAGAAAAGCAGCTTTCTTATGATAAAGCCAGCGGTCTGCAGCAACTGGCGAAGCTTACCGAAAAACATGAGCAGGTCCTGCTCTCACGTTTAAGTCGCTATCCGGAAGTGCTGGAAGCCGCCGCGCTCAATCATGAGCCGCATCAGCTCGCTCATTATCTACGCGAGCTGGCCAATGATTACCACACCTATTATAACGCACACCAATTTTTGGTGAATGATAACGACCTACGCCAGGCACGACTGGTTCTGATCCAGGCCGTCAAACAGGTGATCGCCAATGGACTGGGGCTGCTGGGTGTGTCCGCACCGGACAGTATGTAAACCATGCCCAGAGATTACGCTAAAACACCCAAACCTGATAACAGACGAGTCCTGCCCGGCTGGCTGTGGATGCTCGGCGGGCTGGGAATCGGCCTGTTCGTCGCACTGCTGGTATATATCAATAACAACACCAACGCGGAGCATAAAACAAATATCTCCGCCAGCCTGAATAAAATATTTGACGAGGGAGTCAAAGCCACGCAGGAAGCGAGTAAAAAAACCAAAGAAAAAGTGGCCGAAGCCATTAAAGAAACCCGACCAAAATTTGATTTTTATACCATTCTGCCAGAACTGGAAGTTGCCATTCCTGAAGAAGAGCTGATCGAAAAACAGCAGTCCGCAAAAAAAATAAACTCAACGCCCACCAGCAAAAGTACACGCTATACCTTGCAGGCGGGTTCCTTTCGTAACCCGCAACAGGCCGATCGACTAAAAGCGACGCTGGCCCTGCAGGGTATTGTTGCCAATATTCAGCCGGTAAAAATTAACGACCACGATACCTGGTATCGGGTTCGCATCGGCCCCATGCATGATATTTCAACCCTGAACCGCACCCGCAAACGTTTGCGGAAAAATAATATTGCCTCGATCGTGGTTAAAGAAAAAAAGTAACACTCTCACTTTGTAGGCGATTAATCCCTATGCCTTATCTCATTATTATAATCATCCTGATTGCCCTGCTGTATGCACCGCAATTCTGGGCACAATACACCTTTAAACGTTACGCAAAAGAGCGCGATAACATTCCCGGTAGTGGCGGTGAACTTGCCCGTCATCTACTGGATCGTTTTGATATGCCTCATGTAAAAGTGGAACGCGGCAATCCCGGTGAAGATCATTATGATCCTGCCACCAAAACAGTAAGACTGGGGCCGAATAACTTTGACCATCATTCACTGACAGCCATTGCGGTCTCTGCCCATGAGGTCGGTCATGCGATTCAGAATCATAATAATGAAACACTTCTTGGTTTACGCGGACGACTGCTTGAAATAGCAAATCGGTTTCAGAAATTAGGCAGTGTCGCAATTTTAGTTATGCCGCTGGTGGCCGTGCTCAGCCACTCACCCGTTATTGGAGGGCTGTTTTTATTCGTGGGTCTGGCCAGCATGTTTATGACTACGCTGGTGCATTTTATTACCCTGCCGGTTGAACTCGATGCCAGCTTTGGTAAAGCTTTACCCATTCTTTTGAAGGGGGAGTACGTCACGGAAAAAGATGAAGCGGCGATTCGAAAAATACTGAAAGCGGCGGCATGGACTTATGTTGCCGCATCGCTCTCCAGTCTATTAAATGTGTGGCGTTGGTTGCGGGTGTTACGGCGTTGAGTTAAAAATCCTGACAAACAAGTAGCCATGTACGACGTAGATACCATTTCAATCAAAGCGTGACGCGGGAATCGGCTGGGGGAGGGCTTCGATTAGTATGACTGAAGTCGCACCTACAAATATGTATTTAATTTTGGAATGTTGATTAAGGTAAAAAAAAGGGGGGAGGTTATTCGGGTTACAAAAGTCTCTCTTACCGCCTGTAGAAACAGGCCGCGGAAAGTCAGGCGGGCTTATATTAATTCAACTGACTACTCAGCTGTAAGCTCGCGCTCATATCTTCATTCACTACTGGACTTTCAGGCATGGCATATAACACCAGACCCAGGCAGGACATTAAAACGCCCAGTAGAACATATTTCTTTATTGATTCGGTCATCATGACACCTCTTTTAAATAAATCCCCTCCACTCCATACAGAGGGGAGAGTAAGATTACGCCTGTTGACAACAAGCGTCTATAAGACTTTCGATATAACTTTTGTAGGCCAAAGACTACAAGACCTGATATGCATAAATTTCAGAAAAGTATAGCGGGGGTTTTTGACGAAATTATGTCAGCGACAGGGGATTCTAAGACACCATATCTAACTAAAGTTATAGTGCTTCACAACATCAACGGTAATCTTCCACCGACAACGCATACCGGCAGGAAATATAACCAGATCACCTTCGCCCATTTCTACCGGATCGCCCTCTTCCGGGGTTACGATGGCGTGACCGTCAACGAAATAACAGGTTTCTGTTTTATCGTAAACCCAGTCAAACTCGGACACTTCTTTACTCCACTCAGGCCAGTCATAAACACCCATGACTTCAAGTTTGGCCGGAGATGCCAGTTGCTCTACTAATATTTGCTTCATTCGTTAATCCTGTAAATAACTATAGCCTGACAAGATTGACAACAAGGCCGTCAGGCTATTCTGTTTTTCTGTTGCGCTTAAATCAGCAGCCTCTATTTTAGCACGATAATTCTGGGTCAGCTCATCGATGTTAAAATGCACGTAACGCAAAAGATCATCCACCTGATCACCACGACAGGCCTGTTCCAGTTGGTAGGATTTTGCATTCAATCTGACATGCAGTGCGTCGGTATCGCCGAACAGGTTATGCATGTCGCCTAAAATTTCCTGATAGGCACCCACCAGAAAAATACCCAGCCAGTAAGGCTCATCGGCATGCCATTCATGCAGGGGAAGACTGGCCTCAGTACCCTCAGCAGAAACATAGGTATTAATACGTCCATCCGAATCACAGGTGATATCTTCGATCACCGCACGGCGAAGTGGTTCTTCCTGCAGACGATGCAGCGGCATGATCGGAAAAACCTGCTCAATTCCCCATGCATCCGGAATAGATTGAAACAGAGAAAAATTACAGAAGTATTTATCCGCCAGCTTTTCATTCAATTCATCCAGCACTTCACGATGGCTGCGCTGCGCCGGATTCAAGCAGGCATGGATAGAACGGCAGCAGGAAAAATATATGGCTTCAGCCATTGCCCGCTGAGCAAGATCCAGCACCCCGTGGGTATATAAAGTTTGTGCCTCCCCCAGCCAGTAGCGCAAATCGTGCCAGGCCTCGATCGCCGCATAGCCATTCACCCCGGTTTCTCTCAGCCCCTGATAAAGTTGCAACAACGCCTGTAACACCATCGGCGCATTCTGATCGATGGCAGCAGGATCGATCGCAGCATCCGGCACTTTCTCGACATTTATTGTATTGGTCACCAACAACGCATGATGAGCACTCATGGCCCGCCCTGATTCGGTAAAAATATGAGGCTGCGGTAAATGTTGCTGCTCACAGATTTCTTTCAGGGCGTGAACAATGTGATGAGCATAGCTTTCGAAACTGTAATTCATGGAACAGGCTCGACGGGAATGGCTGCCTTCATAATCCACGCCCAGTCCGCCTCCCACATCGACACAATTGATCAATGCTCCCAGGCGATGCAGCTCGGCATAATAACGGGCGCACTCCTGCATCCCGCTCTGTATGTCACGGATGTTTGCCAGTTGCGAGCCCAAATGAAAATGTAACATCTGCAGGCAACTCAGCTTATCCACTTCACCCAATCGAGCCAGCAAGGCAAGTACCTGTGCAGCGGAAAGCCCGAACTTGGATTTCTCGCCGCCGGTATTCTGCCAGCGGCCTTCACCTATCGATGCCAGCCGCACTCGCACTCCCAGACAGGGCTGAACACCCAGTGCAGCCGCTTCTTCCAGCACTATATCCAGTTCAGAGAGTTTTTCGATCACCAGATAAACTCGGTGGCCCAGCTGCTGGCCGATCAACGCAAGACGAATATACTCACGATCTTTGTAGCCATTACAGACCAGACTCAGGGCCGGTGTTTTCGAGATCCCGAGTACCGCCATGAGCTCGGACTTGCTGCCGACTTCCAGCCCCACCGTCTGTGCACTGTTCAGCAACTCATTTATCACGCTGTGCTGCTGATTAACCTTGATCGGATAAATCGCCGTATAGTCACCCGCATAGGCTTCGACCTGCATCGCCGAGGCAAAGGCCTGATACAGACTTTGTACCCGGTGCTGTAAAATATCACTGAAGCGCAGCAATAAGGGTAGTCGGTGTCCCTCAGCCAGTGCCGCCTGCACCACTGCATCAATATCAATGGCACGCTCCGACTGCTGGGTCGGGCAGACTTGCAGATTTCCCTGTGCATTAATCGAAAAATAACCGGCACCCCAGTTATCGATGTTATACAGCGTCTGTGATTGTTTGCTAGTCCAGTTTTTCATGCTATTCAGGATAAATAAAAAATATAAGCCGGGGTATTGTCGCTATAATACCATGCGTACTACCTTTACTCTGAATCTAAATATCTTAAGCCTATGTCACTCAAATCCCACAACTGGTTCACCGAGGCCATCGATGCCACCGGCACCGCTTTTTCACTCAGGCTAAAAGGGAAATTACACGAAGAACAAACCCCCTATCAAACTATTGAAATTTATGAGACTCAAACCTTTGGCAAGCTGATGGTCATTGATGGCTGCACTATGATTTCAAGCCGGGACAACTTTATCTACCATGAGATGATGAGCCACCCGGCGCTATTCACCCATCTGGCTCCACGGCGGGTATTGATAATCGGTGGAGGGGATTGCGGCACCTTGCGTGAAGTTTTAAAACATCCGCAAGTAAGCCAGGTACAGCAGGTGGATATTGATGAACGGGTTACCCGCCTATCAGAACAGTATTTTCCTGAGCTATGCGAATCAAACAATGATCCCCGTGCTGAACTGCATTTTACTGATGGCATTCAGTGGGTGCGTGAAGCTGAGGCGAATAGCCTTGACCTGATCATTGTTGATAGCACCGATCCAGTCGGCCCCGGTGAAGTCCTGTTCACTGAGGAATTTTATCGCTATTGCCGTCAGGCGCTGGTGGACAAGGGCATTATGGTGCAGCAAAGTGAATCACCCCTGTTGCATCAGGATATTTTACAGAACATGTATCTACACATGCAGGCAGCCGGGTTCAGCAATCAAACTACATTAAATTTTCCGCAGCCGATTTACCCCTCAGGCTGGTGGAGCGCGACCCTCGCCGGCAATACCAATTTACGAACATTCAGAGAACAGGATGTCCTGGAGAAGACATTCCGCTGCCAGTATTACAATGCTGAGATTCATCAGGGCGCCCTGGCCATACCGGAATTTATGAAGCCACCCGTAGCTGCCGCCGATAAATAATCATGGCAATTAACAGGGCACAGGCCAGGCACCAGCTCCGCCCTTATCTTGAAGCTGAGCAAAAAAAACGACAACGGTTGTCATTCCCCAAATCACCCAGGAAAACACATGCGGCCTAATGGTATTTTTAATGATTGAACGAATATAGGGAAAGAATGCGACCAGGGTAATAATAATCGCAAGCGCACTTAGAAATTCTTTATACGACATATCACGATGCTCTTGCGGCTATTGCCAGCCGGTGTCTCGCATATTTACCCGGTGGCATTGAAAAGATAAAATCAAATTCAGCGTATCCTCATCCCGTTCTAATACCTTACTGAAAAAATGAATGATTAATGGCTGCATTTTTTATACACCGTTCAGTATTGCAGCGAAACAAACATCTAAAATAAGCTGATTCTCTCAAACAACCAGAATGATGAAAAACCACCTATCGCATAAATAGATATAATTTCAGCCCGCTTAAGTAGCTGTGACTGATTCATCCTATGTATCAGTTGAGCCAGTATTATAACAATGGCAATAAATATCAACTGGCCGATTTCCACCCCCACATTGAAAAAGATCAATGCCATTGGAACGGCCTGCTCAGGCAGGCCAATTTCAGCCAATGCACCCGCGAACCCGAAGCCATGCAATAAGCCGAAAATAAATGCGACCAGCCACGGCCATTTTGCGGCCATGCCAACACGCCCCTGTCGACCATGTACTAATTCTACCGCTAGAAACAGAATGCTCAATGCAATGACCGCTTCAACCGGTTGCTGCGAAACATGGATAAAGCCCAGGGTTGCGGCACATAAGGTAATACTGTGCGCCAATGTAAATGCCGTTATCGTAAGGATTAACCGACGATGGTCTTTTACTATCAATAGCAATGCAAACACAAATAACAGGTGATCAACTCCTGCCAGGATATGTTCCACTCCCAATCCGGTATAGCTTATCGCAATATCCATTGCGCTACTTTTTTCAGGGATAATGTAAGATGGAGATGAAGCTTTAAGCAGTGTGCTTGAAACAGAGCCATCTAACCATTTCAATCTTAATAATACATCGGTATTACTATTTCCAGCATCTTCAATAAAGATACGCTGCCCGGGTAAGTTGCTAACACATTGGATATACCAGCGTTTCAATGTCGCATTATTGACAGCTTGTGATGTGACTGCAGATTTATTTACACAACCTTCAGGTAAATGTATTTTCAGTTGTGCAAGCTTACCCCGAATATTCGGCACTTTCCATAAAACAGCGTAGGCCGTTGGAGTCTCCTGGTTTAGTTCGAGATAGCCGGGACGAATTTCATCCGCAGCGGAATGGTTTACCCACAGAAAAACAAGACTCGCCAAAATAATCCGGATCATTTATTCATGACCATTGAGGCTGAAAGAGCAGGCTCATCATCCAGCATGATCTCGTAACGTTGGCGAAGGCTTTGGTAAAATACCTCGTTGGCTTCGTGTTGTTTTGTAATCCGCCATGCTTTTGCAACACGTTCACGAATATCATCAAGCGGGTACTCTCGAGAATCAGTGCGCGAATGAACGTAAACCAGATGCAGGCCATAGCCGGATTTAAACGGCCCTTGCCAGCGATTATCTTTTAAGTTATCGGCTGGAATTGAAAATAGCTGTTCGGAAAAATCAGCGCCAAACATATTATTGATCTGTTTTTTTCTTGTGTTATTAAATTTAAAAGGCAATAAAGATCGATCACCCATCTTCATCACTTCATTCATAGCAGGTAAGTCTTTACTTGAATTGTTTAATTCCACAAGTAATTTTTTAGCATCGCCAGAAATATTTTTAGCCCGATGTTCAGGAGATAAATAAATCTGGCTAAATGTGATTGCCGCAGAGCGAGTGAATTTTTCTCTATTTTCTGCCAAATACAATTCTAATTCAGCTTCCTCCGGCTTTGGAATGAAATTCAAATCATCAAATAAATATTTCATTTTTTTCGCCAGCCGTCGGCGCACAATGACATCATTTTTATCCAGCCCCATCGCCATGGCTTCACGATAGAGAACCTGCTCACGGATATAATATTTCAGTTGTTGTTCTTGCTCTTTTGCCGAGGGGGGACGACCATTTTTCCGTAACCAGATCTTTGCCAGCACATCAATATCAGTCTTTGAAATTATTATTTTATTATCCTTATCAATAACAGGATTACCAATCTGATTGAACAGAAAAAAAAGACCTGCGCCAATAATAAGAAAGTGCAGTAGTGGCTCACGCAGTAGCCGGTAAGGGTGGGATAGTTTATTCATACAAGAGTGCTAAAGTAGTGCTATATAGGAAAGAGTGGTAAATATACATTTCGTATTTTATTCTCGGGTTCGCTACTAAATGGTTAACTTTCTCTCCCTTCGGGTTGTTTCTTAATTAATTATTATAATGGTAGGCCAGAAATTTGGGGTAATGCGTGCACTACATTTTTCGCATCTATGCAATATCAATTCAAGTCTCTTCCTTGTCAGTCGTTTCCATATTGGTGGGCATAAACCATGCCCACCCTACATATTCAATGTTTTAATTATGGTGTGTACCAGATGGGTGAAGTATAGGCGCGCTCAGTTGTCGTCATAGGTACTTCCTTTGGCATTTTGATTTTATAGTATTTAGCTTCATAAGCAGTCCATCGGGGTGTCGGAATTTCAATTACACGAACATAATAAAAAGCACGTTCCTCTGCGTCAAAATCAGGGTCAGTCCAGACCCTGATTAATTCTGGTGCACCGATGGTATTGGTCCAGCTAGCATTACTAATATTTACCGTATTTCCCACGGATGGTAAATTTCCTTTACCATCCAGTTTTCGCTTTCCCGACCAGGCAACATTATAAATTTTTTCATGCAAGCTACCTTTTTTATCCATCCAGCCCTTAATAATCTGGATACGATCAAGATTTCCACTCAGTGAATCTTTCATTGCTGCAACTAAAAAAGTAGGTGTACTTTTACCCTTTGGCATAATCGGTAAATCACCGCCCATAGGTACGCCTTTACTATACCCGGCTTTTGCAGGTAACCGGCTATTGGCATCATTTTTATCAAAAGTCCAACCACCAAAGAAGCGGACAACAATGCGACTACCCGTTGTTGCATAAGTTTCCTTACGTTGCATAGCATCAAAAATAGAAGCACGGGTATTTTCTTTAGCCCAGACCGCCGCCCAACCGGAAGCAACAGGTGCATAACCTTTGTATTCGTTATCACCGACTTTTGCCATCGGATGCAAATAACGCGCTTTGTTAGGCTCTCCCCCCGAATGCTTACCAAAGAAATTATCTTCTTCAGCCGTTGCCAGAGCGGTGTGACTATCAGTGGAACCAATCATGCCGAATTTATATGGGTTGGTGCCCTGTTTTTTCTCCAGTCGCAATCCTGTCTTCAAAGCTGAGCGGGCATATTCGCCCTGCAACATTTCATTTTTCTTTAAGCTGCTGAGATCAAGATTCCCCTGATCCCAGGTTTCATAATCGGCAAACTCATCATTTTTAGAAAGATAGGGGTGGGCTTCACCATCACCCTTGATTTGTGTGACCTCATAGAGAGGTTCCCGTTTAGCCCGCATTTCGACATATTCTTTGTCTATCTTTTTGCCAATGGCCTTGCTTTCAGGAAACATGAGACCGTTACTGAGATTGCCATTATGAGCAATCGCTAAAACCTGTCCGGCGGTTTTTTCTTCGTAGCGGTCCATCCATTTCCATAAATCCACCGGATTGGTACTTCCTAGAGGCGGAGTCGCTGTGTAGGGTTCTAATAACTTTGCACGATCGGCACCATCACGGTAAATCACCACACGGTGTAAATTATTACCCTTGATCAGCGAGGTCCATTCATAGCCGATAAATGCGGTAAAAAGTCCGGGGTCATTTGCCTCTTCGGCGGCATTAATAATATTGTCCCAGGTATTTCGATAAAGACGGGTACCCGGAAAAGAAGCCAGCTCTTTCGGAAACTTATCCTGCGAAAAAGCAGTAATCATTTCGCCTGCCGCTTTAACCCCTTCCTGGCCACCTGCGTTAACCATTTTATTCCAGCGTCGGCCTTTCTCGCTGGCCATGACGTTAGGCGCGCCGGACTGTAATTCAGGGAAAAACCCCATGTTATCCGAGTGATCAGCTACCACCAGAAAGTCCAATGGTCGAGAGAGTCGAACCGGCTGACCCGTTGATGAAACAACTTCTTCACCCTTCGCGAAACGATAAGCATCATCAGGAAGTAATGTAGCTCCAAACGCCCCGGCATCAAAAGAAATGGCCGTATGTAAATGCGTGTCGCCCCAAAGCGGTTTTTCCGGAAAATTGCGCTGTGCATAGGGTGAATAAGGTGCGACTTTTTCTTTTGCTGTTAATGATGAACTATCGTCCGTCACTATCCCGCCCCCGGCAGAATAAATGCTCTGACTGAAGGCCAAACCCAAACACAAAATAACGGGGGCACGAGTGTACTTTGATACGTTATTTTTTAATCCATTTAATTTGTTTTTCATTTTCATTTTCCTTGTCAGCTCTCATTTCAGACTATATTTTTGCTAATGCTAATAATAACCATACACTTATTTTTTAAAAATATGAGTTTATATTATATCGATTTAAATCACATCCCATTATAGTTTTTTTCTCATTCCATTGTCACATCTGACCATACTGCAAATTCATTGCCGTTGGAATCCGAAAAATGAAAACGGCGACCGCCAGGAAAGGAAAAAACAGGTTTGAGAATTTTACCACCGGCTTTTTTTATTTTCTATGGCCGCATCATTGAGAATTAAAAAAACCTGTTCATTTTCATGAAAGACATTGACATAAATATCTTCCACCCTGTCGACACGTACAATAAACTTAATGGGCTGACAACATACCCGACAGTATTCAATATATTCCTGCTCATCCTCTGAACAATCTATTTGTACTGAAATTGATTCACCACAACAGGGGCATGATATGTTTTTTTCTTTCAGTACATTCATACTTTTAACCACCCCCTGATAGCCTGCATTGCAGTAAATCTATTTTTTCTTTCGCTTACCCCAGACATCCTCAGCGTTCGCTTTTCGCTTCACGCCTTCTTCCTGTGGCGTCTCGACATCAAGAGTATCTAACAGGCGTATACCATCTTTTTTAATGCTAATGATTCTCTGCTTATACAGACCGCCAATTGATTTTTTAAATGCGCCCTTACTCATGCCAAATATTTTTGCAATGAATTTAGGATCAGACTTATCGTGAACTCCGGCGAAACCATTATGTTCTTTCAAATAATTCAGAATGATTTCTGTATATTTGTCCCGGGTTTCCTTTCCACCCTGCAGGCTTAAATCAATTTTTCCATCCGGCCGGATACGCTTGATAAAACCATCGATGCTTTGCCCAAAACTCAGACGCTGAAACACATCATTTTCATACAACACGCCCCAGTGACAATGATTAATGATCGCTTTGTAACCCAGGTCGGTGCTATTGGCAATAATCAATTTAACCGGCTGTTGCGGAGTGAAATCATGCAACTCTTCATCATCAAGAAACTTATCTATTTTTGATGATGCCACAATGCGTCCGTCATTCTTATCAAGATACAAATAGACTAAATAAGAATGCCCGACTTCCATCGGCCGGTGCTGCTCATAAAAAGGCACCAGCACATCTTTATCCAGTCCCCAGTCAAGAAAGGCCCCTACATCGGTATTGGCAACGACCTTTAAATAGGCAAATTGTCCCACACAGGCCTTGGGGCTTTGTGTGGTAGCCACCGGCCGGTTCTCTGAATCACGATAAAGAAAGACCACCAGGTAATCACCCACAGCCAGCCCGGGCGGTGCAAATTTATGTGGTAGCAAGATCTCGCCCAGATCTTCGGCATCGAGATAAAAGCCAAACTCGACAACTTTTACTACATCCAATTCATATTCATGGCCAATTGTAATCATATTTTATTACTCAATGATAAATGGTTTATCGATAGTGCTATTCACACCATTTATTAATCTGGGCTCGCAAATTATCTTCTGCACGTTTGCGCTGAGCATCGGAAAGATAAACCCGCTCACCTTGTTCATCCAGATCATAAAGCACATTGGCTCGCTCAAAATTCTTAAGCCTGTCGCGTGCATGCATGCAATTATTTCTGTTTTTCGCCTCTTTCTGCTCTTTCTTTTCTTTTGCTTCATTGCGTATCTGACGTTCTTCTTGAAAAGCACGAAGCAGGTTATCACGTTGTTGCTTACGCTGTTTCGGACTGATCAGGGGGGCATGTGGCGTGTATGTTCGTATTCTAATTTCGGTTGCGGGGTGTTTTTCTTTGGGGGGTTTCTCACTGTAATGCACCTGTCCCTGTTCATCCACCCATTTATAAATTTCCGCCTGTGCCATAGGCAAACTTAAAAGCAACAGCAGCGGGGTAAAGTAAATTGTTTTTTTTTGCATAATTCTGCCCCTGATATAAACCCTGATATAAACCTGTGTTTATTCTACTCCGGAATTGGACAGGCGATAAAGACTCAAACGCTGACGTGCATCAAATAGCCGTCGTGCTCCCAGTCCAGTTGCAATTACCGTTGCAAAGCCCGTCCCCGCAGCAATCATAAACATAATTAGAATCTGGTATTTCACCGCCTCCAATGGCGGCGTACCGGAGAGTATTTGTCCGGTCATCATCCCCGGCAGGCTGACAATACCGGCTGCGGCCATAGCATTAATAATCGGCAGCATGCCGGTGCGCAAACTGTCACGGCTGATGTCACGAATCGCTTCATACCAATCCTGCCCCAGACTCAAACGGGTTTCAATGATCGCGCGTTGTTCCCAGGCGCTGGAAGTCAGCCTGTCCAGTGCTAAGGCCACCCCATTCATGGTATTGCCCAGCATCATTCCCAGCAGGGGAATGGAATATTGCGGCAGATACCAGGGCTCGGTGCCGATGACCACCAGCAGGGCAAATATTGCAGTGGCAAAGGAAGAGACAAACATGGACAGTGTTCCCAGCCCGTAGCCCCACCAGCCACTGAAGGCCCGCTTCTGTCGCTGCATTACTTCACGTCCGGCGACAGTCAACATCACCAGTGCCATTATCGCAATCCAGAATAAATTGCTGCTCGCAAACAGGGTTTTCAATACCAGGCCGATCAGCAATAGTTGTATGGTTGTGCGTGTGGCTGAGATCAAAATTTGCCGTTCCAGTTGCAGACGCATGACCATCGACAGTACCGCCAGCAGCAACACCAGCAATGCCGCAAGCCCTAAATCCAGCATGCTTAGATGAATGACACTCATGCTGCCAGCACCTGTAACTGTTTATGTTCCAGTCGCAACTGTCGATTCGATACCCGCTCAAGTTGAGCAGGATCGTGACTCACCCAAAGCACCGGGCTATTCGTTTGTTCGCGGTAGGTTTTAATCAGTAATTCAACCCGTTCCACGTTGTCAGGATCCAGACTGGCCGTCGGTTCATCCAGTAATAGCACCTGCGGCTGATTCGCCAGCAGACGCAATATGGCCAATCGCTGCTTTTCCCCTGATGAGCAGCGTGAAATCTGCCATTCAAAAACAGATTTATCAAAACCCAGTGCGCTTACTTTATCCATCTCACGGGAAGGGAAGTGATCGCCCACCCTGTCTGACCACCAGTGACTCTCCGCCAGCAATAAGCCTACCCGGCGTCGCCACTGTGCAGGGTTAATCGTAGTGCAATCTTGATTATCGAGCGTAACTGTTCCGCTATGTGGAATCAGATCGGCCATGGCGCGCAATAGTAATGATTTGCCTTCCCCGGACGGCCCGCTAAAGCCTACGCATTCACCGGGATGCAGGTTAAAGCTGACGGGCTGGATATCCAGCAGTGCCAGTTGATTGATAATTAAAGTGCTCATTGGGGAAGGTTACAAGAATCGGATGACTAGATCACTTAAAATACAGAAAGAACCAACAAGGTAGGCAAGCGTCTTCCGCGTGGGCACTAACACCGTGCCCACCCTACTTTAAAAAACATGAACCGTAGGTTGTGGCTGAGCCATGGTTTTTATGGCGAAGCCCAACGATCAACGGACTACAAGACCACTACTGTTGGGCTTCGCAGTACTCAACCACAACCTACGATATTGAATTCTGCAGATAAAAAAACGGGCGCATAAAGCGCCCGTTCTTCATTGGTTTTGGCGGTACTACTTATTTGCCAGAACCATGAGCCCCGGTGAATTCCGGATAGGCTTCCATACCACACTCGGCCAGATCCACACCTTCGAACTCTTCTTCTTCACTAACTCGAACACCCATGACGGCTTTAATAATCATCCAGGTAATAAAGCTGGCAGCAAAGACCCAAACCAGGATAGTCAGCAGACCCACAAGCTGACCGCCAAAGGTGGCCTCATCATTGGTCAATGGTACAGCCAACAGACCCCACATACCCACCACACCATGAACAGAAATCGCACCGACCGGATCATCAATCTTCATCCGATCAAGGGTAATGATGGAGAAGACCACGATCACACCACCAATGCCACCAATGATGGTTGCCATCAAGGGTGTGGGCGTATCCGGCCCGGCAGTAATCGCAACAAGACCCGCCAACGCACCATTTAAGGCCATGGTTAAATCGGCTTTACCAAACAGCATGCGGGCAACTATTAAAGCGGCAATCACACCACCGGCTGCAGCCGCATTGGTATTCAGGAAGACCATGGCGACTGAATTCGCACTGGCAATATCACCCAGTTTCAGAACCGAACCGCCGTTAAAGCCAAACCAGCCCATCCACAAAATGAAGGTACCTAAGGTTGCCATCGGTAAATTCGCACCGGGGATCGCATTAATCTGACCATTGGCACCGTACTTACCTTTACGTGCACCCAGTAATATAACACCAGCAAGTGCCGCAGAAGCACCGGCTAAATGCACAATACCGGAACCGGCAAAGTCAAGGAAGCCAAAGTCATCACCCAGACTGTACAGGCCAAACACCGAACCACCACCCCATGTCCAGTTACCTTCCATCGGATAGATGAACGCGGTCATGACTACAGCAAAGGCCAGGAAGGCCCAAAGCTTCATCCGCTCAGCCACCGCGCCGGAGACAATCGACATCGCCGTCGCCACGAACACGACCTGGAAGAAGAAATCGGAAGCCGTGGCATACACCGAGCCACCGTCAAAGCCATTTTCAGCCGATGCGGCTAAGGCATCTTTAACCAGGGTTTCACCACCATCGATACCGGCGAGGAAAATGCCACCGCCGTACATAATGTCATAACCGACGACCAGATAGGCCGTACAGGCAATGGCATACAGAACCACATTCTTGGTTAGAATTTCAGTTGTATTTTTAGCGCGGACAAGGCCCGCTTCGAGCATGGCAAAACCGGCTGCCATCCACATCACCAGAGCACCCATTACCAAAAAGTAAAAAGTGTCCATGGCGTACTGCAATTGAAAAATTTGATTTTCCATTATTTACTCCCCCAGACTTACAAGGCTTCTTCGCCGGATTCACCGGTACGAATGCGCACTGCCTGTTCAATGGCAGCAACAAAAATTTTGCCGTCGCCGATTTTGCCAGAATTGGCGGCCTTGGATATGCCTTCGATAACCTGATCAACCAGATCATCTTTGACTACTGCTTCAATCTTTACCTTGGGTAAGAAATCAACAACATACTCCGCACCACGATACAACTCGGTGTGACCCTTTTGACGCCCAAAACCCTTGACCTCAGTGACCGTAATGCCCTGCACCCCAATTTCGGACAGTGCTTCACGTACATCGTCAAGTTTGAAAGGCTTGATAATTGCCATAACCATCTTCATGGTTTTGCCTCCTTAACTATATTATTAAAATAAAATTGCCCACCGGTAAAGGCGGGCAACATCCAACACTTCTTACAGATCGAAGCTCTTGCCCCAGGAAACGGTAAAGCGGTTGTCGTCTACACCGGTCCACCAGCTAGCTTCTTTGGCATTGTTCTTTTCATAGGCGAAAGTGAAATCATCCTTAGCCAATGAAACCAGGTAATGGGTGTAATCAGAAGTACTGCCACCGTCAAAATCATATTCGCCGACCAGCAGACCCAGCATCAGGCCGTCTTTGATATCAAACTCGGCACCCAGCGAATAATACAGATCGTTTTTGTCAGCAATGGAACCATCTTCTTTGCTAATAGTATAAGCAACATTGGCTGTCAGCATCATCATGCTGGCACTAACATATACTTCGTCATAATCCAGTTTATTAGCTGAATCAACCGGGTACATATATTTGATGTAGCCCAGATCCAGGCCGACCGGACCCGCATCAAACGCAAAACCGGCATACAGATCCTGCTCATAGTTGCCGTTAGTACCATAAAAACCTGCACCGCCACCTGCATCAGCACGGGCTGAAACATTAGACAGCCAGGTTCCCGCATAAAATCCGGAGCTGTGGGCATAGTCAATGCCGCCCTGTACCGCCGCCTGATCAGCCGTCTGCGTCAGACCACGGAAAAGATAGTTATTGGTAACATTAATATTGGCGGTCAAAGGTGACTCGGCCAGTGCAACGCTGCTGGTAAAAGTGGCCGCAGCCAGAATAGATGCTGTTAGAAATGCTGTTTTGTTCATCATAAATATTTCCCCAAAAGTTAAATACACACTCAATGATAGAATTTACCGTCATATCTAAGGTCTCTATTGCATGCGCCATGCCATCAGGAAATATTTATATATTTCAATTATATAGGCATATACCCTTAGGGTTCGCACCTTTATTGTGCACCATCAGGCACCATGCCCACCCCAATCGCACCATGTTTGTGCAAAATATTTTTCCGTATCGCCATAAAAAAAGCCTGTCTTTTGACAGGCGGTGAAATATAGCTGAAACCATATCGACGACCCTCTGCAGGTACGATTTCAATCGTACCTGCAAAGATTAAAGATCAAAGGCGCGAGACCAGAAAGCAGAAAAACGCAGGTCACCGGCGCTGCGAGGCGTAGATTTATCATTTTGATCCAGCGCGAAGCTAAACTCACCTTTGCTAATGGTCGCATTAATGTGAACATAACTTTCATAGCGGGGATCGTCAAACTGATAAGTTCCCAGCAACAGCGTCAACGCCAGGTCTTTTTTCAGCTCCAGCTCGGTGGCGGCACTGAGGTAAATATCGGTAGATTGACTCGTGCCCTGCTTGTCCAGCGTTAACGCAGCCTGCAGGGTCATCACACTGAAATCCATATTCAGGTATGTTTCAATCGTATCCGAATAGGATGTGCCTCCTGGGTAGTTATAAACAATCAAGCCCACATCATACTTAAACGCCTTGGTTTTACCGTTATAGCCACCATATAAATCCAGCTCATAATCCCCGCCATCCATGCTCGAACTCCAGACTCCGGCATAACCGCCTTTCTTATGGCTATAATCCACACCACCGGAAGCCGCTGCCATATTATTGGAACGACTCACACCACGAAAAATATAGTTTGAAGTCACGCCGAAGTTAGCGGTGAACTGGTGGTCTTCCGGTGCGGCATAAACAGGGTTAAGCAACAGACTACTAATAAACAAAATAGCAGGCAGGATTTTATAGTGCGACATAATGGGGTTCTCTCTTTACAAAAATAAATTTGAGCTATGTTATCAAAAAGCAACTCGCTCTATAATAAGTAACTCGCATTCTGACTGAAAACTCTGCCACATAATATAGCGAAGGTACTGACAATGATTAAAAACGACAACCTTGACAGCATGATCGACCGCATCATGGCGGGGCTACCATCCGGGCTCAGTACATTCAGCCAGGATGCCGAACGTAATTTTCGCGCAGCGGTGCAAAGCAGCCTGCGTAAAATGGATCTGGTCACCCGAGAAGAGTTCGATATTCAGCGGGATGTACTGGCACGCACACGCACCCGACTGGAGGCGCTGGAAAAGCAGGTAGCTGAGCTGGAACAGAAGGACTCAGGGCAAGCTAAATAGCTGATCCAAATACCTACACTTTAAAAACCACCGTTCGTCCTGAGCCTGTCGAAGGAAGCCTGTCGAAGGAAGCTTGTCGAAGGCAAGCCATACAGCCCTTCGACTTCGCTCAGGACGAACGGATATATAATGGCAAACCGTTCAAATCAACACACCGTTCGTCCTGAGCCTGTCGAAGGAAGCCTGTCGAAGGAAGCCTGTCGAAGGAAGCTTGTCGAAGGCAAGCCATACAGCCCTTCGACTTCGCTCAGGACGAACGGATATATAATGACAAACCGTTCAAATCAACACACCGTTCGTCCTGAGCCTGTCGAAGGAAGCCTGTCGAAGGAAGTCTGAATTTATAAAAACATTTACCGCAGGGGACGCGGAGGTTCGCAGAGTTAAAGGGGCTGGCGGGGTATCGGTTATGCGGGTACGTCTAAAATCGAAGCTGGAGGCGAACTTTGGGCTTGTGCCGGGTATCTTTTCCGGCTAGGCTGATGATTGTTGTTTTTCAAGGAAGAAAATCATGTCTCTCGCTGTTGTCTACAGCCGCGCCCAATGCGGCATTGAAGCCCCCCTGGTTTACGTTGAAACCCATCTGGCCAATGGCCTGCCTGCACTATCTATCGTCGGTTTGCCGGATACCGAGGTTAAAGAAAGTAAAGACAGAGTGCGTGCCGCCCTGCTCAATAGTCAATTTGATTTTCCTGCCCGACGCATTACCATTAATCTGGCTCCCGCTGATCTGCCCAAGGGCAGTGGACGTTTTGATCTGGCGATCGCCCTCGGTATTCTCGCCGCCTCCGGGCAAATCCCGCAGCAGGCGTTGGCTGAATATGAATTTTTTGGTGAACTGGCTCTCTCCGGTGAGCTGCGCCCGGTGCGCGGGATGCTGCCGGCGGCACTGCACACCCGCAATATATCGCGCAAACTGGTACTGCCTGCCGCCAATGCTGAAGAAGCCGCCCTCATTTCCGATATCGACATTATTCCCGCCAGGCACCTGCTCGAGGTCTGCGCCCATCTCACTGGGCAACAACGTTTATGCCTTCACTCTGCTGCCCCGGTCTGCAACCTTCTTCACTATCCTGATCTTGCCGATGTCAAAGCTCAGCCCCATGCCCGACGGGCACTGGAAATTGCTGCCGCCGGAGGACACAGCCTACTCATGAGTGGCCCGCCCGGAACGGGAAAAACCATGCTGGCCAGCCGTCTACCAGGAATTATGCCCAGCATGAATGAAGAAGAAGCGCGGCAAAGTGCCACTATTTATTCGATTAGCCCACAGGGATTTTCTGCCAGCCAGTGGGGGCAGCGTCCCTTTCGTGCCCCCCATCATACGGCTTCCGCCGTAGCTTTGGTGGGGGGTGGCAGCCAGCCCCGACCGGGGGAAATTTCACTGGCGCATAACGGCGTTTTATTTCTGGATGAATTACCGGAATTTGATCGCCGGGTACTGGAGGTACTGCGTGAGCCATTGGAGTCCGGCCACATCATTATTTCCCGTGCCGCCCAGCAAGCTGAATTTCCCGCTCGCTTCCAGTTAATTACGGCAATGAATCCCTGCCCCTGTGGCTATTATGGTCAGGCCGATGGCCGCTGCCGTTGCAGCCCAGAACGGATTGAACGCTACCGCAGCAAGATCTCCGGCCCCTTACTGGATCGCATTGATATGAAGGTTGAAGTACCCCCGGTTGCACTGGCTGATCTCAAAAAAGCCAGTCAGGAAGAAAGCAGTGCAACAGTTCGCAGACGAGTTCAACAGGCACGAGCAAGACAACAACAACGCAATGGCTTTGCTAATAACTGCCTGGATAATCGCACTATTGAAGCAGTTTGCCAGCTCGATAATGCCGGTGAAAAACTGATTGAAACAGCCAGCCAACAGCTTGATCTGTCCGCCCGAGCCTATCATCGGATCTTAAAAGTGGCTCGCACCATCGCTGATCTCGCCGCAGAAGAAATTATTCGATCAAACCATCTTGCGGAAGCCATTGGCTATCGGCAAGCCACACTTCCACACTGAATTAATAACCGCCGATCCGCCCCTCAAGCACAACCTCATCATCAAAAAACATCCACAGTAAACTGGCAAAAACTTCCGGCGCAATCACCGTATGTTTATTGCCACTGTCCATCATGCCTTTGCGCAACTTCTGACGCACTTCGACATTACCCGTCAAATCAAAGATAATATCGACACGATCACCCATTTTAATCACTTCTGTGGCATCTTCGTAAACAGGAACACCGCTCTGAGAAAAGCCCAGCGCAACGGGCGAATCCGTCTGATGGTGGGCAACGGCGACAATCTCAATCGGCCGTCTAGCTTCCTGAATTTGTTCCAGAAAATGCTCTGCAAATTTTTCACCGACACTACCCAGACCTAATAAGGCCACCCTGATTTTATTACTCATATTTAACTCCGTATAAATTGTTGTTGTACTAAGACTACATCGGCAAACAATTAAAGTTCTGTACCTGTAAACCTGATATTTTTCAGGTTTATTTTATTATCCAGGCCTCAGCGCAGTGACTAGATTCGTCTATAGTTATAGGTAACTCGACAAGACTCGAGGTGACACAAGGAGGACATGAAATGGCAATGTCAATCTCATTACTGGAATATCTGGAATGGGAAGGCGTGGACTATGAATTACTGCACCATGCCTGGATCAGCGGCAGCATGCGGACAGCAGAGGCCGCACATATACCCGGTGAGCAACTGGTAAAATGTGTGGTACTTGAAGACGAAACCGGTTACCTGATGGCGGTTCTGCCCGCAACCCACACCGTTGAAATTGAAACCCTGAGCGAAGAATTAGGACGTGATCTGCAACTCGCCAGCGAAAATGAAATCAAAGATATGTTCGAAGACTGTGCGACCGGTGCGATTCCCCCGATGGTCAAAGCGTTTGGCTATGAAGCGGTAATCGACGACAGTCTGCAGCAATGTAAGGAGGTTTATTTTGAGGCTGGAAATCATACTGAGCTGGTACATTTAAGTGGCGAGGATTTTTCTGACCTGATGGCAGATACACCTCACTTTCAATTTAGTCACCACGTCTAAGTTTATGGGCGCATCCATCACGGTATGCGCCCATATTTTCTGAATAATCTCCCGCTTGTCACAAATGTCAATCTCGATCTTTATCGAATCACCCCCTACAATAGTGCTTCCGAAATAACCCTTTCCAAATACTATGCAATCCAGTCTCAACCCCCGTCAGCTTGTGGCGGTCAAACATATCAGTGGCCCCTCTCTAGTCCTCGCCGGCGCTGGTAGCGGCAAAACTCGTGTGATCACTCAGAAAATTGCCTACCTGATTCAGGACTGCGGTATTGATGCGCGAAATATTGCCGCCGTCACCTTTACCAATAAAGCGGCCAGGGAAATGAAAGGCCGGGTAAAAAAATTACTGAACAAGGAGCAAAGCAGGGGGCTGCGCGTTTCCACTTTTCATACTCTGGGTCTGGACATCATTCGCCGCGAACTCGAAACACTGGGCTATAAAGCCGGCTTCTCGATTTACGACAATGCTGACAGCGTTGCCCTGCTAAAAGAGTTAATGAAAAAAGCCTTCGGTGATCATGGCAATCAGGCGGAAAAAAATCTGTGGCAAATCTCCAGCTGGAAAAGTGCCTTCATTCAACCGGCACAGGCACTCAACGAAGCAAATGGCGATGCACTACTCAGTACGGCTGCGACATTATATGAACAATATAACCACCATCTTAAAACCTACAATGCAGTGGATTTCGATGATTTAATTATGCTGCCGGGCCTGCTCTTTCGTGAACATCCCGAAGTACTGGATCGCTGGCAAAATCGTATTCGCTATTTACTGGTCGATGAATATCAGGACACCAATACCGCACAATACGAAATGGTGAAAATGTTAACCGGCGTGCGCGGCAACCTCACCGTGGTTGGCGATGACGATCAATCCATTTATACCTGGCGCGGGGCCCAACCGGAAAACATGGCACTGCTGAAAGATGACTTCCCCAATCTTGAAATTATCAAACTGGAACAGAATTACCGTTCAACCCGGCGCATCCTGCATGCCGCCAATACCCTGATCGCCAACAATTCACATATTTTCGAGAAAAAACTCTGGAGCGATCTGGGCCACGGCGATCCTATCCGGGTTTTACGCGTTGCCAACGAAGAAGCCGAGGCCGAGCAAATAATCGCCGAGCTACTGCACCATAAATTTGTCAGCCGCAGCCAGTTCAAAGACTACGCCATACTCTATCGTGGTAATTTCCAGTCACGCCTGTTCGAACGCGTGCTGCGTGAACATGATGTCCCTTATTATCTAAGCGGTGGCCTCTCCTTCTTTGCCTATGCCGAAGTCAAAGATGTGATGTCCTACCTGCGCCTACTGGCCAACCCCGAAGACGATAACGCCTTTATTCGCATCATCAATACCCCACGCCGTGAAATCGGCCCAAGCACGCTGGAAAAACTGTCCAACTACGCCAGTGAGCGTAACAGCAGTCTGTTCAATGCCTGCTTTGAGCTGGGACTTTCACAACATTTACCGGCACGCGCATGCGAGCGTCTAAAGTCATTTTGTGACTGGATCGTAGAACTTGCACACCAGACCGAAGATGGTGATCCGGTTGAAGCCATCAAGCAGATGCTGCTAAATATTGATTATGATCGTTGGCTGCTGGACAACAGCAAAGATGAGGGACAGGCCAACCGACGCATCGCCAATGTCAAAGAACTGATCGGATGGATTGCGAAAATGGCCAAAACCAGCCCCGATGCCGAACTCGGTGATCTGATTGCCCGCCTCACCCTGCTCGATACCCTCGAACGCGAAAACGAAGATGATCGCGGTGACCAGGTGAGCTTAATGACATTACACGCCGCCAAGGGACTGGAATTTCCTAATGTCTATCTGGTCGGTGTGGAAGAAGAACTGCTGCCCCATCGTAACAGTATCGAAACCGACAACATCGAAGAAGAACGCCGACTGGCCTACGTTGGCATCACCCGCGCGCAGAAAAATCTGACTATCAGCTTTGCCAAAAAAAGGAAACGCTACGGTGAAGCCACCGACTGCACCCCCAGCCGCTTCATCGATGAACTCCCCGCCGATGATCTGCAGTGGACCGGAGAAGGCGTAGAAATGGATCCCGAAGAACGCCAACAACGCGGACAGGCGCATCTGGCCAATCTGCGGGAGATGCTCGCAGACTAGGCTCCGGGATATATTCGGTTCGCCTTTGGCGAACATGTGCGGCTAAAGCCGCACCTACAGCAACTAAAATCAGTCCTGACGAACATCACATATCACGTTATAATCGCCCAACATAAGCGCCTGTAGCTCAGCTGGATAGAGTACCGCCCTCCGAAGGCGGGGGTCACAGGTTCGACTCCTGTCAGGCGCGCCATTTCTAACTATTTCAATAACATACAGCCATCACTTTTCCGTATTTTTGCTAATAGCGTTAGTCCCAGAGGGCAGCTATCACAAAACCCGACTAGCGCTCATTTTTTGAATGAGTGTTAGCCTGAATACTTCAGTTTGTGTCCATTTTGGGGCTGTGCCCGAATTGTGCCCATTCTGTGCCAAAGAGAAAATCCTGTCTGGCTCGATTATAAAAAACAACGTGATTTTTGAGTTAAAGCCTGGAATGGGCACACGCCAGATTTTTTCTACATGGTTAGCTAAATGGATGGCTATACCCATGAATTCGAAATAGACCATTTACGAAAAAATGGTTCACCCGCAGATAGTGCCATTGCAACTGGTTGCAAGAAAGCCTCAACACCGGCTACGACTTCAGCAAAATCGGCGGGAACATGCTCCTGACCTATTCGTTTGTGAAACGCCGCCCATTGCTTATCTTTCGCTTTGATGAATTCATCAGTAAAAGATGTAATGACCTCTGGAATTTCAGTTTCACGATTCTCCAGCGTCAGTCGTATTGCCTCAGCTAATTCAGCACCATCAAACTCAAATTGCCGGGACAAAAGCCAGATGTCGTAAAAATCTTTCATTCGACTATTCAGTGCTCCCAGCTTTATCATTGCCTCAAATTTTTCTGCAATCGCACTCTCACGACTATAACAAAGTAACCGGGGTGCTGGTGAATCCAGGAGGGTCGGCAGCTCAGCCTCAATTGGCTCAGGATAAATGATGTCACCAAAGCCAATATCTATCTGCATATTCACTCGGGCATTTTCCAATGTTCCAATAAAGCGCACACGGACACCTTCATAGTCGGCATCTTCTTTTATTCTTTCACCACGAATAGTCGCAGGGTCAAAAACCAGCCCGTCATCGATATCTATAGCAATAATATCGGCAACCTGGGCACAAATACTGTCTATCTCATTACTGGTTTTACCCAACATATCAATATCCATCGTCGGACGAAATTGAGGTGATTGCCAGACTCGTAACATCAATGCGCCTTTAAGAATAAACAGGCCAGCATGCTTAGATTGCGTTAAGCGGTATAAGAAACGTTCCATTGCATAATACTGAAGCAATTCCGCAAAAGGGCGCTTACCCTTGTTTGCCTGATTTTTAAGCTTCTGCCGGACTGATGCAGCAATATTGCGTGTCCCCCTGTTCATAAGTTGGCTCACAGGCTTGCCTCCAGATAGGGCTTCATAACGTTTTCTACCCGGCATACTCGGGCATACTTCAGCAGCGTATCCATATTAAATTTCTTCTGGCTTCGATAAAGTTTCAGGGCTTCCAGCACCACATCCATCCCCAGCTTGTTGCGGTACTTAAAGCAATCTGCGAGCGTTTTCTCAGCACTGTAAATCTGCACGGTGACGCCATCTATCTGATGCTTTTCAATCCCGGCTTTAAACGCCTCAGCCGAGAATTTATAGGCATGTACCGGCGGATTATCGAGGGTGGGCATTCTGGCACCACGGGGTACTGCTATCGATACCTCATGGGGTATCTGGGTCGTCATCTCATGGAACGAGAGAGCTGAGATCAGGCAAATCACAGCCCTGGGGAAACGCAGACTTACCGTTACCAGATCAGGATTGCTGATAGGTGGCAGATCCAGCAGACGATAAATCCCCCTGGACACCTGCTCCAGCACGCCATTATCCCTCATTTTATAGAGGGTATATCGAGATATTCCATACTGGATGGCTTCGCTCATACGGAGCTGGCCACCATGCTGGCGGAATATTTCTTCTGGAGGTATTTTGTTCTTAATAACAGACATATTGTATCCATTTGTTCATATATGGTAACAATATGTCTGTTTCTTGATGAAATCAAGCTTTAGGGTGAAATACTGTACAAGGATTACCTGGATACAGGAACAACCTCGACTTCTATGTCAGTAAAAGTGTTTTTAAGCAGTTCCACCGCCTCAAGTATTTTGCCAGCCCACACCTTGCTCAGTAAATATGTTTTTCCATCAATATGAAACAATTCATCTTCCTTGCTGAAATAGCATCGGTGCTTTGGAGTAGCTCTACCTTTACTTTCTTCAGCCGATCTGGCGATTACCTGCTCTTCGTTTAATTCCTCATTCAAACAATAGAATATATTTTTCCTGCGCCAGAAAATAATCTCAGCCACTTGCTCAGGTTTAACACCCGAATCAATAATGGGTTTAATCACATGGAACATAACACCACACTTAGGTTGATTAGTAACCGTTTTACCATTGATGGTGACATCAAAACAAGTAAAGTCCCTACTTGAACGGCGTGACTGTCTTTCTTTCTGCTGCTTTTCTCTAATTTGAATCTG